>CETJ01010646.1_pt1 | contig 51108 bp, 44 predicted proteins | sample 531341 | NCBI WGS metagenome assembly CETJ01 (sample SAMEA2622677, study PRJEB7988) | marine metagenome | isolation source: saline water (ENVO:00002010), including | reverse complement strand
GCTATGGGGAGCCTTCAGCTATGAGCAACTTTCCCCGGACACTAGTGGACGCAGAGCGTGGGAACGATCAGTCGAGCAGTCGAGCGGTGGTGGAAGCAGCATCGGCACGGCATGCTGGGGCCCTACGGGGTGGGCTGCCCCTGCGTCGCCAGCGCCTTTATCGCTGCAAGTAACTCCCTGCGCGCAACCTCCTGACTCACCACCCTTAATCTCACCTTCTGCCCCGGCGCACACTGCGCCAACCGCGCCAGCGACAGCGGCGTCACCGCCCCCAGCCGCGGATAGCCGCCGATGGTCTGGCGGTCGTTCATCAGGATAATTGGTTGGCCGTCTGGCGGCACCTGGACGGCTCCGAGGGGGATGCCTTCGGAGATCAGCGGCTGGCCCTGATAGCGCAGCGCGGGGCCGGTGAGGCGCATGCCCATGCGGTCGGCGCGTTGGTCGAGGGTCCAGATTTGATTGAAGGCGGCGAACAGGCTGGCACCGGCGAAGGTCGCGATTTGCGCGCCGGGGATCAGGTCGAGCACGACTTCATTGCCCGGATACCAGAGCGCGCCTTCGGGCAGAGTGCGCGGTTCGGCGTTGCTGGCCTTGCCCTGCAGGCGGTCGCCGTTGTGCAGGCCGCGACCGTTGCCGTGCAGGCCGCCAAGCTGTTCGCGCATGACGGTGGCGACGGCGCCCATCACCGGGTCTGCCGCAAAGCCGCCGGGGGTGGCGAGGTAGGCGCGTACGCCGCGCTTGGGGCTGTTGAACCGCAGGGTCTGGCCGTGGCGCAGCTGAAATGCCTGGCCGGGTGCCAGTGGCTGATCGTCGAGTTTGGCATTCAGGTCAGCGCCGGTGAGTGCCAGCCAGCCGCTGGTTTGTGCGCGCAGTTGCAGGCCGCCAAGGGGGATTTCGATCACGGCGGCGTCTGCTGTGTTGCCGAGCAGCCAGTTGGCCTGCTGCATGGCGATCCAGTCCAGCGCGCCGCCCTGGGTGATGCCCAGATGGCGCACGCCAAAGCGGCCGCCGTCCTGCAGTTGGGCAAAGCCGAGGCTGTGTTCGACCAGCAACTCGATCATGCGCTGGCCTCCATCACGGTGTCATCTCCACCCAGGCGGATAAATTCGGCGTGGTCGATGGACACAAAGCGCACCCGGTCGCCGGGTTGCAGCAGGCTGCCGCGCTCGGCGCTGAACAGGGTCAGCGGGCAGCGGCCAATCAGGTTCCAGCCGCCGGGTGAGGTCAGCGGGTAGATGGCGGTCTGCCGTTCGGCGATGCCGACGCTGCCCTTGGGCACGCGCTGGCGCGGGGTAGCAAGGCGGGCCGAGGCGAGCGCTTCGTCTACCAGCCCCATGTAGGCAAAACCGGGCGCGAAGCCGAGGGTGAACACCGGGTAGTCGCGGCTGCAGTGTTGCTCGATCACCTGCTCGGGGCTGAGCCCGGCGCGCTGGGCGATGGTGGTCAGTTCGGGGCCGACGCTCTGGTGATACCAGACCGGGATGGCGTGCAGAGCGCCAGTTTCATTCGCCAGCGGTTGCAGGTTGCTCAGGCTGCGTTGAATCAGCGCGATGGCGCTCGCTTCGCTCAGGGCGTGCACGTCGTAATGCAGCAACAAGGTGGTGTACGACGGCACCAGATCAATCAGCTGCACGCCGAAGGCTTGGCGCAGCTTTGCTGCGGCGGCCATCAGCCAGGGCATGTTGGCTTCGTCGATCTCATCGAACAGGCGCACCATCAGACTGTCGATGGCTGCGCTTTCGATGCGCAGGTTCACAGCGCGTCCAGTGCGGCGCGGATGCGCGCGACCACGGCGACCGATTCGGCGTTGTCGCCGTGTACGCAGAGGCTGTCGGCGTGCAGGGTTAGCTGGCTGCCGTCGCTGGCGATGATCGGCTCGCCGCGGGCGAAGCTCAGCGCCTGGGCCAGGATACGCTCCGGGTCGTGGTGGACGGCGCCCGGCTGGTTGCGGGGCAGCAGGTAGCCGTCCGGGTCGTAGCCACGGTCGGCGAAGGCTTCAAACAGCAGGCCGATGCCCTGCTCCGCGGCCAGTTGTTCGGCTTCGTGGTTGTCGCGCCGGGCCAGCAGCATTAACGGCAGCTGCGGGTTGAAGCGGGCGACGGCCCGCATCACCGCAGTGAGCAGCGCGGGCTGCTTCATCATGTCGTTGTAGAGCGCGCCGTGGGGTTTGACGTAGCTGAGGCTGGCGCCTTCGGCGCGGCAGATGCCGTCCAGTGCGCCGACCTGGTAGAGCAGCAGGTCTTCCACTTCCTGGGCGGAGCAGGCCATCGAACGGCGGCCAAAGCCGACCAGATCCGGGTAGGCCGGATGAGCGCCTATGCGCACGCCGTGCTGCACCGCCAGCGCCACGGTGCGGCGCATGGTCGAGGGGTCGGAGGCGTGAAAGCCGCAGGCGATGTTGGCGCTGTGCACATGCGGCATCACGGCCTCGTCCATGCCCATGGTCCAGGCGCCGAAGCTTTCGCCCATGTCGCAGTTGAGTTGTAGCGGCTGCATGGTTGCTGGTTGTCCTGTGCTGTCACCGGCGCGGCGAGACTGAACCATTTGCGTCGATTGCTGCCGGATTTACTGTGTATTCATGCTGTCTGGCGCGCGTTCGCGTCACAGCCGTTGGTTCATCGATTGTAGAGAGGAGCGATATGAAGATTCTCATGGTTCTCACCTCACACGACAAGCTTGGCGATACCGGCCATAAAACCGGCTTCTGGTTGGAGGAGTTTGCCGCGCCCTATTACGTGCTGCGCGACGCCGGTGCCGAAATCACCCTGGCCTCGCCCAAGGGCGGCCAGCCTCCGCTGGACCCCAAGAGCGCCGAGCCGGACGCGCAGACCGAGGCGACCAAGCGGTTTGACGCCGACAGCGCCGCCCAGGCGCAGCTGGCGCAAACGGTGAAACTGAGTGAGGTATCGGCAGACGACTTTGACGCGGTGTTCTACCCCGGCGGCCACGGCCCGCTGTGGGATTTGCACAACAATCCGGATTCGGTGGCGCTGCTCAATGCCTTTTCCCGCGCAGGCAAGCCCATCGGAGCGGTGTGTCATGCGCCGGTGGTGCTGCTCAACGCCCGGGCGGCGGATGGCGAACCACTGGTTGGCGGCAAGCGGGTAACCGGCTTCTCGAATGCGGAGGAGGACGCGGTAGGCCTGAGCGATGTGGTGCCCCTGCTGCTGGAAGACGCGTTGAAGGACAAGGGCGGCGTCTACAGCAAAGGCGAGGACTGGGGCGAGTATGTGCTGGTGGATGGCCTGCTGGTCACCGGCCAGAACCCGGCGTCATCCGAGAAGGCGGCGCGTGAGCTGCTGACGCTGTTGAAGGTGTTGCCGGGGGTGTGAGGTGCTCCCGGGAGGGTCGAGCTCTCGCTCGACCAGCGGACGTGGGTGCATAGCGGTGGCCGAGTTGGAACTCGGCCTTCCCGGAGGCCACCATTCTTGAGGCTTGCCGCTTGCCGCTTGCCGCTTGCCGCTATCAGCTGAGAATCATATTGGTCGCCGTGGCGTACGCATACAGCGAGCCGCTTTCGTCGCGCAGATACCCTTCGCTGATGATCAGCCGGCGGGTCTTGTTGATGACCTTGCCTTCGGCGATCAGCGTTTTGTTGAAGGGCACGGGTTTGCACATCTTCACGTTGAGTTCGATGGTGCCGTAGCCTTCGCCTGCGGCTAGAGTCGTGTGCGCGGAGCAGCCGGTGACCGAGTCCATGACGGTGGCGGCAAAGCCGCCGTGTACGCCGCCGAGCGGGTTGGTGTGGCTTTCGTCGGCGGTGGCTTCAAATACCACGCGGCCCTCTTCGGCCAGCTTGACCTGCATGGGGATGGTTTTGGCAATCGGCGCTATCGGCAGGTGACCGGCTGCGGCGGCCTGCATGATCTGCAGGCCGGTCATGTCTTTGGGGTTCATTGCGTGTTCCTTGAGTCGATCAGGCCGCAGCGGCAGCCTGGGGTTGGCTGGCGAACCAGTCCAGCGCATCGCGCCAGAGCGGTTCGGCGTAGGGGCGGAAGTAACCCATGTGGCCCAGTGGCTTGAGGCCGAGGGCCTTGGGGTCGATATCCCGCGGTTGATAGGCGGCGCCGCTGAAGGCGCTCATAAAGGCGTCACGTGATTCGGGACCGGCCCACAGATCGTCGAGCGAGACGGCGCCGACAATCGGTGTGCGCACGGCGGCAAAGTGCTCGGTCAGCCAGGCCATCTTCGGGTCATCGAAGAAGTAGCGCGGGAAGCGGCACCAGTGTTTCCAGTCGCGGTAAACGCCCTTAGGCAGATCTTCACCGAGGCCCAGCCAGTTCCACGCCTGATAGCCCTTGATGGCGACGATCAGCGGCAGCACCAGATTCCACATGAACTGCACCTTGCGGCGCTCACCCTTGGGCATCCAGCCGTGCCAGCCGGCACCGGTGCCGAAGGTGTAGACGGCGTGGATGGCGTCGCGGTTGGGCAGCAGGCCGAAGGCGTGGCCGCCGAACGAGTGGCCGACCAGATACAGCGGCAGATTCTGCTGGCCGAGATAGTCGACGCCGGCGGCGAGGTCCTTGTCGGCCCAGTCCAGATAGTTCATCTCGAAGCCCTTGAGGCTGGCCGGGGCCGAGGCGCCGATGCCGCGGTAATCCAGCGTCAGGGTGGTGAAGCCGTTACGGGCGGCGAACTCGGCGAAGCGCCGGTAGAAGCCCTGCGGCACTCCGGTGGCGCTGCCGACCAGAATCTGCCCGCGTGGCTGGCTGGCCGGGTACAGGGTGCCGGCGAGCTGGTAACCATCGGCGGCGGTCAGGGTCAGGTCGCGCGGGGCGAGCGATTCAGTGGCCATTGGCAAACTCCTTTTGTTGCAGGCGAACGTGGCTGAGCAGAGCGCGAAACGAACGCTCGATCGGGTCGGTACTGCCTGCGGCGCGGGCCATCATCAGCCCTCCCTCGTAGCTGGTCAGCACCAGTGCGGCGAGATCGGCGGCGGCCTCGGCGGGGAAGCCGGCGCGGCTGATCTGTCGGGTCAGCAGGTCGCTCAGATTGTTGAACGCGCCGTTCAGCGCCAACAGCAGGTCGGTGTCCTCGGGCGAGCAGTCGAGCGCGGCGGCGGCCAGCGGACAGCCGAGCTTGAAGCTGCTGGCGGCGATACGCTGCAGCGCGCTGTCGATCCAGGCGGCAAGTGCCTCAAGCGGGTCATCGAAGCGGGCAAACATCTGCTCCAGAAACCGCGTCATCTCCTGCTCGGCGTTGGCAATGGCGGCCAGCGCCAACTCTTCCTTGCCGCCGGGAAAGTGGTAATACAGGCTGCCCTTCGGCAAACCTGCGGTTTTCAGGATCTCGTTCAGGCCAACGCCGTGCAGCCCCTTGCTTTGCAAGGCGCTCTGCATGGTTTTGACGAGGATATGGCGGCTATCTTCTTTACTCATGGTGCCAGTTATAGACCGATCGGTCTATGGAGTAAAGCGTGATGTACGGCTAGGCGACAAGCGTTTAGCTCTCCTGCCGGTCACGGCATGTCGTGACCCTGCGCAAGACGTGTGGGCGCTCGGTGACCTCTGCTGCTTTAAATTATGATTGACATTTAAATGCGTCCATTTAAATTATGACTGTAATTCAAAAGGCGTCAGCGCCCTCTTGCCCCAAGGAGCAATGCCATGACCTCCATCGTCATCGCCGGTTATCTGCGTTCCCCATTCCAGTTCGCCCGTAAGGGTGGGCTGATCAATCTGCGCCCGGATGATCTGGCCGCACAGGTGCTGCGTGGCCTGGTGGAAAAGCTCGATCTGGACCCTGCCCTGCTGGAAGACGTGATCATGGGGTGCGCCTACCCCGAGGGTGAACAGGGCACCAATGTCGCGCGTATTGCCAGCTTCCGTGCCGGCTTCCCCGAGACCCTGGGTGGCGTGACGGTGAACCGTTTCTGCGGGTCGTCGATGACTGCGATCCACTTTACCGCCGGGCAACTGCTGCTCGGCGCCGGAGAGGCCTATATCGCTGCCGGGGTCGAGTCGATGACCCGGGTGCCGATGGGCGGCTTTACCCCCTCGCCCAACCCGACCCTGCTGCAGCAGTTCCCCGAGGTCTACATGGCGATGGGGCATACCGCCGAGGAAGTGGCGCGGCGCTTTGATGTGAGCCGCGAGGATCAGGATGCGCTGGCGGTGCTGTCGCACAGCAAGGCCGCCAAGGCGCGTGACGAGGGCCTGCTGGCCGATGAAATCGTGCCGGTTACGACGCCGGATGGGGTGGTCAGCGAGGACGGCTGCATCCGCCCCGGCACCAATATGGAGGCATTGGCGGGCCTGAAGCCGGCGTTTGGCGGGGTTGTCACCGCCGGTACATCCTCGCCGCTGACCGACGGCAGCGCCGCGGTGCTGGTCTGCACCGAAGACTTTGCCCTACGCCACAATCTGCCGATGCTGGCGCGCATCAAGGTCACCGCGGTGGGTGGCTGTGCGCCGGAGATCATGGGCATGGGGCCGGTCGAGGCAACGCGTAAAGTACTTGCCCGCGGCGGTCTGACAATCAATGATGTCGACCTGATGGAAATCAACGAGGCGTTTTCCAGCCAGTCACTGGCTTGCCTGCGGGAACTGGGCATGCCGCTGGAACGCGTCAACCTGGACGGCGGCGCACTGGCGCTGGGGCATCCGCTGGGTGCGACCGGTGCGCGCATCACCGGCAAGGCGGCGGCGCTGCTCAAGCGCACGGGCGGCCGTTACGCTGTGGCCACCCAGTGCATTGCCGGTGGTCAGGGGGTGGCGACGCTGCTGGAAGCCATCTGACAGGCAGTTGAAAAGCTGGCTGCGTTGCCTGCGCGGTGTTGGAAGCACTCTCAAAATGCTCATTTACTATTTGTAAACTGCGCTTTTTCGACCGCTTCCGCCTAGCGCAGGCTGCCTCGCCGACGCTTTTAAACGCCTGTCTGAATTCAGATAACAACAGGGCCGGTAGCTGGCCCGCAGGGAGAACACATGAGGTCCGCAGCCAAACTGGTCGTGCTGGTAGGAATTCTGGGTGGATTGCTCGGATGCCGCGAGGAAGCGGCACCCGTTGCCGATAACAGCGAGGCTCCGGCGCGGCTGGTGCTGTCGATGGAGGTCCACCCGGTTACCCGCGATGGTGCCCTGTTTACCGGCGTTGTTGCTGCCCGCACCGAAAGCGAGCTGGGTTTCCGCGTCGCCGGTGAGGTGATCGAGCGGCGTGTCGATCCCGGCGACCGGGTCAAGCGCGGGGATGTGCTGCTGGTGCTGGATGTGGACGATTTCGAGCTGGCCCTGCGCGCTGCCCGGCAGCGCGTGCGTTCGGCCGAGGCGTCGGTGCGCCAGCTGCAGAATGACGAGCAGCGCTATCGTCAGCTGGCAGATAACGGTGCCGTCTCCCGCCAGGCCTACGATCAACTGGCAACCGAACTGCGCGTCGCCGAAGCCAATCTGGCCTCGGCCCGCGCCGACGCCGCCCAGGTGGAAAACCGCCGCGGCTATTCCACCCTGACCGCCGACGCCGATGGGGTGATTACCGAGGTGCTGGCAGATCAGGGGCAGGTGGTGGCTGCCGGTCAGGTGGTCGCCCAGCTGGCCCATAGCGGCGCCCGCGAGGCAGTGATCAGCATTCCGGAAACCCAGCGTGCGCTGGCCGACAGCCCGGCCCAGGCGTTTCTGTTCGGGCAACCCGATACACCCATTGGCGCGACCCTGCGTGAATTGTCGGCGGTGGCTGATCCGGTCACCCGCACCTACCGCGCGCGCTATGTGCTTGATACCACGGGCGAGCCGTTGCCGATTGGCTCGACCGTGAGCATTCGCCTGCAGGACAGCCAGAGCACGCCGCAGCTGCAGGTGCCGCTCGGCGCGCTGCTGGATCAGGGCGCTGGCACCGGCGTCTGGGTTATCGACGCGGATAATCGGGTGCGTTTTACCCCGGTTGAGGTCGCGCGACTCGGACAGGAGTTCGCCGTGATCAGCGGTGGTCTTGAGGATGGTCAGCGGGTGGTGGCGCTGGGCGCACACCTGCTGCATGAGGGGGATGCGGTGAAGCCGTTGCCGGAGGGCCAGCTGGCCGGGACCGAAACCGCGCGGAGCCTCTGACATGAGCCGTTTCAATCTGTCTGCGCTGGCGGTCCGCAACCCCGCCGTCACGCTGTTTCTGATCATCGCCGTGCTGCTGTCCGGGGCCTTTGCCTTCAGCAAGCTGGGCCGGGCTGAAGACCCTTCGTTTACCGTCAAGGTGATGACCATCACCGCCGTCTGGCCGGGTGCGACGGCCTGGGAAATGCAGGAGCAGGTCGCTGACCGGCTGGAAAAGCGGCTGCAGGAGCTGGACTACTACGACCGGGTGGAGACCACCGCGCAGCCGGGTTTCGTGTCGATGAAGGTGCAGTTTCTCAATTCCACCCCGCCGGCGCTGGTGCCCGAACTGTTTTACCAGACGCGCAAGAAGCTGAGCGATGAGGCCAGCAAGCTGCCCGATGGCGTCGCCGGCCCGTTCTTCAACGATGAATATAACGACGTTTACTTCGCGCTCTACGCGCTGGAGGCCGGGCAACTGCCACACCGCCAGCTGGTGCAGCTGGCCGAGCGCATGCGTCAGGACTTTCTGCAGCTGCCGGGGGTGAAGAAGGTCAACATCCTCGGAGAACAGGCGCAACGCATTTACGTCGAGTTCTCCTATCAGCGGCTGGCAACCCTGGGGCTGACGCCGGAGCAGATCTTTACCGCCCTGGCGCGGCAGAACGCAGTGGCGCCCTCCGGCTCGGTGGAAACCGCCGGGCCGCGGGCCTATATCCGTCTTGATGGCGCGTTCGACAGTCTGGAGCAGATCGAAAACGTACCGGTAGTCGCCAACGGCCGGGTCTTGCGCATCGCTGATGTGGCCGAGGTGCGGCAGGGCTATGAAGATCCGCCGAGCTATCGCATTCGCCATCAGGGTGAGTCGGCATTGATGCTCGGCGTGATCATGGAGAAGCACTTCAACGGGCTGGACCTCGACAGTGCGCTGCAGGCGCACGAGGCGCAGGTCCGGCAGAACCTGCCGCTGGGCATCGAGTTCACCAAGGTCTCGGACCAGGCCAGCAAGATTCGCAACGCGGTCGACGAGTTCATGCTCAAGTTCTTCGTCGCCCTTGGCGTGGTGATGCTGGTCAGCCTGCTGGCGCTGGGTTTCCGCGTCGGTCTGGTGGTGGCAGCCGCCGTGCCGCTGACACTGGCGGTGGTGTTTGTGGTGATGATGATGACCGGCCGCGAGTTTGACCGCATCACCCTCGGCGCGCTGATCCTGTCACTCGGGCTGCTGGTGGACGACGCCATTATCGCCATCGAAATGATGGTGGTGAAGCTGGAAGAAGGCATGGACCGGCTGAGCGCCGCTACCTATGCCTGGTCGTCCACCGCCGCGCCGATGCTGACCGGCACGCTGGTCACCATCATCGGTTTTCTGCCGGTGGGTTTCGCCCGCTCCGGTGCCGGAGAATACGCCGGCAACATTTTCTGGATCGTCGGCTTTGCGCTGATTGCCTCCTGGGTCGTGGCCGTGGTGTTCACGCCGTATCTCGGGGTGAAGATGCTGCCGAACATTGCCGCCAAGCAGGGCGGTCACGATGCCCTTTATGATGGCCCGGTCTATCAGCGCCTGCGCGGCGCCGTGCTGTTCTGCGTGCGTCAGCGCTGGCTGGTGACCGCCCTTGTGCTGGCGGCTTTCGTGCTCTGCGTGATGGGCATGAAGCTGGTCAACAAGCAGTTCTTTCCGAACTCCGACCGCTCGGAGGTCATCGTCGAGGTCTACATGCCGCCGGGCACCGCGTTCAAGAACACCGAGGCGGTGGTGGAGCGGGTCGAGCGGGCGATCATGGCCGAGCCGCAGACCCTGATGGTCGACTCCTACGTGGGTGGCGGCGCACCGCGCTTCTTCCTGTCGCTCAACCCGGAGCTGCCCGATGCCGCCTTTGCCAAGCTGATCGTGCAGACGCCTGACGCCGGCACCCGTGATGCGCTGATTGCGCGCCTGCGTGAGCGGGTCAGCGCTGGGGAATTCCCGGAGGCGCGGGTGCGGGTCACCCAGCTGGTGTTCGGGCCGCCGGTGCCGTTCCCGGTGGTATTCCGCGTCAGCGGGCCTGAGCTGGGGCCCCTGCGTGCCATTGCCGAGCAGGTTCGCGAGCGGGTTGAGGCCAATCCTCTGACCCGCGACACCTTTATCGACTGGGGTGAGAAGGCCAGCAGCTACCGGCTGGTGCTGGATCAGGACCGCCTGCGCCTGCTCGGCTTTACCCCGGCCCAGGTCAAGTCGCAGCTCAACGCGCTGCTCTCGGGTAACCCGATCACCGAGGTGCGCGAGGGCACGCGCACGGTGTCGGTGGTGGTGCGCGCGGTCGAGACGCAGCGCCAGAATCTGGACAGCATCGATGATCTGACCATCACCAATGACGCCGGTCAGGCGATTGCGCTGCGCCAGGTCGGGCAGTTCGAGCCGGTCATGGAGGACCCGATCCTGCGCCGCCGTGACCGCGAGCTGACCTTCGAGGTGCGCGCCGATATCGTTGCCGGGACCCAGCCGCCGGATGCAGCGATGGCCGCCTACCGGGATCTGGGCGATATCGTCGAGAACCTGCCGGCCGGTTATCACATCGTCATCGGCGGGCCGGTGGAGGAAAGCGCGATTGCCAACAAGGCACTGGCGGTGCTGTTCCCGATCATGATTCTGCTGATGCTGGTAGTGATCATGTTCCAGGTCCGTTCGTTCGGGCTGATGTTCATGGTCTTCGCTACCGCGCCCCTGGGCTTGATCGGGGCAGTGCCGGCGTTGCTGGTGTTCAACCAGCCGTTCGGTTTCAACGCGATTCTGGCGCTGATCGGCATTGGCGGCATTCTGATGCGTAATACGCTGATCTTTACCGACCAGATCCAGCAGAACCAGCACGCGGGCATGGCGATTCGCGAGGCGATCATCGAAGCCACGGTGCGCCGGGCGCGGCCGGTGGTGCTGACCGCGCTGGCGGCGGCGCTGGCCTTTGTGCCGCTGACCCTGTCGGTGTTCTGGTCGTCGCTGGCCTTTGTGCTGATTGGCGGGGTCACCATGGGGACCTTGCTGACGTTGCTGTTCCTGCCGGCGCTCTGTGCGCTGGTATTGGAGCGCAAGGCCGCACGTTCGTCGGCTCAGGTGGAATCGACAGAGGCAGTTGCCGGGCAATCGATGTAAGATGATGACCGGCATTCAATAACCGGAGGCGTTATGCGCTATTCAGAAGACCACAAGGCCAGAACCCACCAGCTGATTCTCGACGAGGCGGCGCGCCGCTTCCGCCGTGATGGCGTCGGCGCGACCGGCCTGCAACCGTTGATGAAGGCGCTCGGCCTGACCCACGGTGGTTTCTATGCGCATTTCAAATCCAAGGATGAACTGGTCGAAAAGGCCCTGCGCCACGCGGTCGACAACCTGAAGACCTCGCTGGCCATGCACACCGGCCCCGATGTGCCGCTCAGCGCTCTGCTCGATACCTACCTCTCAGACGGCCACCGGGCCAACCCCGATCAGGGTTGCCCGTTGCCGACCATCTCCGCCGAACTGGGCCAGCGCGGTCAGCAGAGCGAGATCACCGACGAGGTGGTGCAGGACCGGCTGGCTAACATCGCCGGCAAGCTGGACGGCGACGACAGCCGCGCACAGGCCATGCTGGTGCTTTCCGCGATGGTCGGCGCCTTGCTGCTGTCGCGTAGCGTCAAGGATGAAGCCCTGTCTGCCGAGCTGCTGAGCAGTACCCGCGAGCAGTTGAAAGCGCTGACCGGGTCGGCCTGACCGCCGTTGTGCTGGTGGACACGCCGTTGGCGCAGGGCGGACCAAGCGCAGCGTGTCCGCGCAATTGCCATACAAGCCGTTGCTGGCAGATTGGCGCGGGTTTGGTGCCGCTATGGTGGACACGCTGCGCTTAGTCCACCCTACGGCGCAGCGTGTCCGCGCAGTTGCCATACAAGCCGCCGCTGACAGGTTGGCGCGGGTTTGATGCCGCTATGGTGGACACGCCGTTGGCTTACTCCATCCTACGCCGCTGCTTCAGCCAAACAATTTCTGGGTGATACCCGCTACGTACTTGCCCTGGTAACGGGCGATGGCGCGCTCGCGGGCATCTGGCTGACGGGAGCCATCACCGCCGGCGATGGTCGATGCGCCGTAGGGTGTGCCGCCCTTGCCATGCTCGATATCGGCCAGTTCTTTGGTGCCGTAGCCGATGGGCACGATGACCATGCCGTGGTGCGCCAGGGTGGTCCAGGTGGAGGTAATGGTCATCTCCTGGCCGCCGCCGGTGCCGGTGGAGGTAAATACGCTGGCGATCTTGCCGTGCAGTGCGCCCTTGGCCCACAGGCCGCCCGTCTGATCGAAGAAGGTGCGCATCTGGCTGGACATGTTGCCGAAGCGGGTCGGCGTGCCCACGATGATGGCATCGTAGTCGGCCAGTTCACCCGGGCTGGCAACGTCAGCGGCCTGATCAACCTTGCCGCCGGCTGCCTTGAAGGCGTCTTCCGGCATGGTTTCCGGCACCCGCTTGATGGTGACCTCAACCCCCTGAACCTGCCGCGCGCCTTCGGCGACGACCTGGGCGAGGGTTTCAATATGTCCGTACATGGAGTGGTAAAGCACTAGTACCTTGGCCATTGCTGTCTGCTCCTGCTGTGATGGGCGTTGCCGCGCCGGCGCTCGGGTTCGCGATTGATCGGCGCGCCTCAAAGCATAGAGCATGATGTGCAGGGCAAGTTCAGGCGATCGCGCCGATCAATCCTGATAGCGGCGGTGCGGACCCTGACGCAGCGGGTCGAGCAGCGGTTTTAGCCCGTTGTGGTCGATCTCCTGCATCAGTTGCAGCAGGCGGCCGATCTCGCCCTTGGGAAAGCCCTCCCGGGCGAACCAGTTGAGGTAGTGGCCGGGCAGGTCGGCGAGCAGACGGCCCTTGTACTTGCCGTAGGGCATCTCGCGGGTGACCAGCAGCAGGAGGTCTTCGGGGTTCATGGCGGCTCGCGGGTGATGGTGGTGGGGAGGATTATGCCTGCGTGGCTTCGTCGGGTCATGTTGGGCAGGCGGTGGTGAACAGGGTATCCTGCGCGGCCGTTTTTCCCATCAAGAGAGTGATTGTCATGATCGTCAAGGCGCTGCGAGTCATCGTCGGCCAGCTGGTTGTCTTTATCAGCTTCATTACCCGCCCGAGCCCCATGCAGCGTGAGCCGGCCGCACAGGCTGCGGTCAATGACGCGGCGTCTGCGCTGGCGCTGTACCAGTTTCACGGCTGCCCGTTCTGTGTGAAGACCCGCCGCACCCTGCGTCGCCTGAATCTGCCGGTGGAGCTGCGCGATGCCTCCGGCAACGCCGAGCACCGTCAGACCCTGCTGAACGAGGGCGGCAAGATTCAGGTGCCGTGCCTGCGCATTGAGGAAGACGGCCAGACCCGCTGGTTGTACGAGTCCAGCGCGATCCGCAGCTATCTGGAAGAGCGCTTCGCGGCCTGAGCGGATGCGTCCAGACCCAGCCGCTTGAGCAGTCGGCTCAGGTTTGCCCGGTCGATACCGAGCGCCCGGGCGGTAGCGGCGCGGTTGCCCTGATGCTGTTGCAGATGGTGCTCGATCAGTTGGCGCTGAAAGGCGTCAGTGGCGGCGCGCAGGTTCTGCTCGGCGGGCAGTTCGGCGTCCGGTTGCGGCCGCAGCGGCGTCGTCTGGCTGGCCGCCTCGGTTGACTCGCCCAGATCCAGCAGCGCAGCTGCGATGCTGGCCAGCCGGCGGCGTGAGTCGACACCCGCCTGTGCCCTGAGCGCGGCGCGGCCGATCAGATGCTCCAGTTCGCGCACGTTGCCCGGCCAGCTGTACTGCACCAGCATCTCCCGCGCGGCCGGCTCCAGCCGCAAGCCGCGCAGCCCCAGCCGACGGCGGTTCTGCTCAAGAAAGTGACCAGCCAGCAGCAGCACATCGCGGCCGCGTTCACGCAGGCTCGGCACGCGGATCGGATACACGCTCAGGCGATGGTAGAGGTCGGCGCGGAACAGCCCGCCGGCGACTTCCTGCTGCAGATCGCGGTTGGTTGCTGCAATGACGCGTACGTCCACGTGGTGCGGGTGGTCGCTGCCGACGCGCTGGATTTCGCCGTTCTGCAGCGCGCGCAACAGCTTGGCCTGCACGGCCAGCGGCAGTTCACCAACTTCATCGAGAAACAGGGTGCCACCGTGTGCCAGTTCAAAGCGGCCGGCGCGTGATTGAGCGGCGCCGGAAAAGGCGCCGCGGGTGTGGCCGAACAGTTCGCTTTCGACCAGGTTCTCCGGCAGTGCGGCGCAATTGACGTAGACCAGTGGTGCGCTGGAACGGCTGGATGCGGCGTGCACCTGACGCGCCACCAGCTCCTTGCCGACGCCGGTTTCGCCGGTGATCAGCACGGTCAGATCGGAATGCGCGACCATGTCGATTTCCGCCCGCAGCGTCTGCATGGCCTTGCTCTGGCCGAGCAAGCTCTGCTGGCCGAGTTCATCAATCAGCACCCGCGCAACCTGCTGGCTCTGATCGGCACGTTGCTGCAGGCGCGCGATCAGGTTGGAGAGCTTGACGCTGGCCTCGGTCAGGCGCACGAAGGTGCGCAGCTCCTGCGGGTCGATGCGATCAAAGCTGCCGGGCTCCAGTGCGTCCAGCGTCAGCACGCCCCACGGCCGCTCGTCCACGTGCAGAGCGATGCCCAGGCAGTCGTGCACATGCAGCTGCTCGGGTGGCGCGTTGATCAGGCCATCGTAGGGATCGGGCAGCGGCGAGTCGGCGGCAAAGCGCACCGGCTCGTGGCTGAGCAGGATGCGGGCGAAGCGCGGGTGCTCGTCGACCACGAAGCGACGACCGAGGGTGTCCGGGCTCAGGCCGTCGGCCGCCAGCGGGATCAGGGTCGACTCGTGCAGCTGCAGCAGCGCCGCGGCGTCGCACGGAAAGACCTGACGCAAGCCTTGCAGCAGGCGCTGAAAGCGCTCGTGCGCTGGCGTCTCGCGGGACAGCTCGGCGCTGACGGCAAGGAACACCTCGGTCGCGCCGGATGTTGTCATTAAAACCTCATTGGAGTCATTTAGACTCGTTATTTTTGCGTGTCATAAAGACAGCATAGTTCGTAAGTTGCTGAATGGGTTATTTATTTTTTATGGCATGCGCTGTGCACTGAATAAGCCTGAAACGGCGGATGTGTTCCGCCTCCTCTCAGTCAGAAGGACAGCCCATGCTTTCACAAGCCAGTAAAGACATCATCGCCGCGACTCTGCCAGCCGTTAAGGCCTGTGCCACCGACATTACCGGGGTGTTCTACCCGCTGATGTTCGAGCGTTACCCCGAGGTCAAGGCGTTCTTCAACCAGACCCATCAGGCGCAGGGTACCCAGCGTCAGGCGCTGGCCAATGCCGTGGTTGCCTACGCGGCCAATCTGGATCGGCTGGAAGTGCTCGGCGATGCGGTATCGCTGATCGTGCAGAAGCACGTGTCGCTGGGCATTCAGCCGGAGCACTACCCGATTGTCGGCGAATGCCTGCTGGCGGCGATCCGCGAGGTGCTGGGCGAGGCGGCGACCGATGCGGTGCTGGGCGCCTGGGGCGAGGCCTACGGCCAACTGGCCGAGCTGCTGATTGGCGCTGAAGAGGCGCAGTATGCCGGCAACGCTGCCCGAGAGGGTGGCTGGCGTGGCGAGCGGGCCTTCAAGGTGGTGCGCCGCGAGCGCGAAAGCGAGGTCATCGAGTCGTTCTATCTGCAACCGGCCGATGCGGGTGCGCTGGCCGACTTCCAGCCGGGCCAGTACATCGGTCTGCTGCTGGAGATCGATGGTCAGCAGGTGCGCCGCAATTACTCGCTGTCCTGCGCCCCGGGTCTGGGTTACTACCGCATCAGCGTCAAGCGCGAGCCGGGCGGTCTGGTCTCGAGCTACCTGCATGAGCGAGTGCAGGTCGGTGACGAACTGCTGCTGAGTGCGCCGGCCGGCGACTTTGTACTCAACGACGCCGAGCGGCCGCTGGTACTGCTCAGTGGCGGCGTGGGCATCACGCCGACCCTGAGCATGCTGCGCCCGGCGCTGGAAAACGGCCGCGCGGTGCACTTTCTGCACGGTGCCCTGAACAGCCGCCATCAGGCGTTCGGTGCCGATGTTGCCGCACTGCAGCAGGACTTCCCGGCGCTGCAGCTGCAGGTGCTCTACAGCGAGCCGCTGGCCGAGGATGCGGGTCAGCCGCAGGGGCTGTTCGACCAGGCAAAACTGGCGGCGCTGCTGCCGGCCGAGCGCGATCTGGACGTGTACCTGCTCGGCCCCCGGGCCTTCATGCAAAGCTGCTACGCCAGCCTGCGTGCGCTGGGCGTTGCCGCTGAGCGTATCCGCTACGAGTTCTTCGGCCCGCTGGAGGCAATCGAAGGCTGAGGGCTCAATCCTGCTGATAGCTGTCGATGACTTCCTGCGCCGCACGGAAGGCATCGATGGCGGCCGGTACGCCGGCATAGACTGCGCAGTGCAGCAGCGCTTCGCGGATCTCTTCCACCGTGCAGCCGTTGTTCAGGGCCCCTCGCACGTGGCCTTTGAGCTCCTGCGGGCACTTCAGCGCGGTCAGGGCGGCCAGGGTAATCAGGCTGCGGGTCTTGCGGTCCAGCCCCTCGCGATTCCATACCCCACCCCAGGCGTGTTCATTGACGAACTCCTGCAGCGGCTGACTGAATTCGGTTGCATTGTTCAGCGCACGGTCGACGAAGGCGTCGCCCATGACTTCCCGGCGTACCTGCACGCCTTCCTGCCTGGTCTTGCTCATGGTTGGGTCCTCTTTCTGCGGTGCTGGCCGCAGTCTATCAGGCTGCCTTGCGAAAGCTGACGCAGATCAGCGCGTATCGGCAGCAGAGATCATTAAACTGTGCCAGAGTGGTGCAATCATAACGAAACACTGGAGGTAGACAGGCATGGCGAGTATTCGGTTTCTCGGTGCAGCGCAGGAAGTAACAGGCTCCTGCCACCTGCTGAGTTCGGCTGCGGTGGGCAAGGTGCTGCTCGACTGTGGTATGCATCAGGGTGGCGACGCGGTAGACCGCCTGCAGGAGGAGCGTTTCGCCTTCAAGCCCGCCGAGATCGATGCGGTGATCCTGTCCCATGCCCATATCGATCACTCCGGGCTGCTGCCCAAGCTGGTCTGCGAAGGCTTTCGCGGGCCGATTTACTGCACGCGCGCGACTGCCGATCTGCTGGAAGTCATGCTCAATGATGCCGCCGGGCTGTATGAGCGTGATCTGGAGCGTGAGAATCTGCGCCGTGCCCGTCGGGGTGCGCCGGACCTGCCGCCGGCCTATACCCGCGACGATGTCGAGCGGGTGTTCAAGCAATGCTCCCCGCAGCGCTACCACCAGCCGTTTGCGATTGGTGAGGCGGGCAGCGTGACCTTCCACGACGCCGGCCACATTCTGGGTTCGGCGATTGTCGAGCTGACCCTGCAGGAGCAGGGCCGGGAGAAGCGTCTGGTGTTCTCCGGCGACCTGGGCAAGAAGGATAGCGTGCTGCTGTTTGACCCCGAGGTGCTGACCCGCGCCGACCTGGTAATGATGGAAGGCACCTACGGTGACCGTGATCACCGCACCCTGGGCAATACTCTGGAGCAGTTCGAGCAGGTCCTGCACGAGGCCTGGGAGCGGGGCGGTAACGTGATGATTCCGGCCTTTGCGGTCGGCCGTACCCAGGAGCTGCTGTTTTACCTCGGCCAGCTGCATGAGCAGGGCAAGCTGGATAACTGGCAGGTGTTCCTCGACAGCCCGATGGCGATCGAAGTCACCCGGCTCTACGACCGCTGGCTCAGCCAGCTCGACTGCGAGGGTGTGAAGGGGCTGTGCAGTGGCGATCAGACTCTGCTGCGTGACTTCCTGCCGCGCCTGCAGCTGACGCCCAGCACCGACGAGTCGATGATGATCAACAAGATCAAGCGCGGCGCGCTGATCATCGCCGGCAGCGGCATGTGTACCGGCGGGCGGATTCGTCACCACTTCAAGCAACGCATCTGGGATGAGCGCAATACCATCGTGTTTGTCGGTTTTCAGGCACGCAATACGCTGGGCCGCATCCTGATTGACGGGGTGCAGCGCATCAAGCTGTTCCGTGAGGAGTATCTGGTGCGCGCGCAGATTGAAACCCTCGGCGGCTTCTCGGCCCATGCCGGACAAACCGGGCTGGTGGAGTGGGTCAGCCACTTTGAAAACAACCCGAAGGTGGTGCTGGTACACGGCGAGCCGGAAGCGCTGGATGCGCTGGCCAAGCGGCTGTGGGATGAGCATCAGATTGAAGCCATGATCCCGACCCCGGGCCAGTGTCTGGCATTCTGAGTGGAGCAGCAGCATGGCCGAGCAGGGAACGTCGGTTGACTGGCACGGCATTGACCCGGCCAGCGCGCTTGAGCGTCTGGACAGTACCGATCACGGGCTGAGTCAGGCCGAGGCGCAAACGCGGTTGCAGCAGCACGGTGCCAACGCCCTGCCGCCAGCACCGCCGGAACCGGCCTGGCGGCGCTTTGCCCGCCAGTTTCAGAACACGCTGATCTATGTGCTGCTGGTCAGTGGCGTGATCAGTTTGCTGATGGGCCATCGGGTCGACGCCGGGGTGATCTTCGGCGTGGTGCTGATCAACGCGCTGGTGGGTTTTGTGCAGGAGGGCAAGGCAACCGCCGCCTTGCAGGCCATTCTCGGCATGACCCGCACCCGCTCGCTGGTCTGGCGCGATGGCCAGCTGCGGACCGTCGACAGCAGCGAGCTGGTACCGGGTGATCTGGTCAGCCTGCAGGCGGGCGACAAGGTGCCGGCGGACCTGCGGCTGGTGCAGTTGAAGGATCTGGCCTGCGACGAATCCATGCTGACCGGGGAGTCGGTGCCGGTGCGCAAGCACCTGGCGGCGACGGCGGCCGCCGCGCCGCTGGCCGAGCAGCACGGCATGGCCTTTATGGGCACGCTGGTGACCGCTGGCGTTGGCCGCGGTCTGGTGTGCCGTACCGCCGCCCAGACCGAAATAGGCCGCATCAGCGAGCTGACCCGTCAGGCCACCCTGGTGGATACCCCACTGCAGCAGCAACTGGCGCGCTTCGCTCGCCAGCTCAGCATCCTGACGTTGATTATTGCCGTGCTGACCATTGTGGTCGGCAACCTGCTGCGAGGACTGGCGCTGGACGACATGGTGCAGGCGGCTATCGGTATCGCCGTGGCGACCATTCCCGAGGGGCTGCCGGCGATTGTCACCATCGCCCTGGCCATCGGCGTGCAGCGCATGGCACGGCAGCAGGCGCTGGTGCGGCGGCTGCCCAGCGTCGAGGTACTCGGCTCGGTCGATGTGATCTGTTCGGACAAGACCGGTACCCTGACCGCCAACGCCATGACCGCCCGCCAGTGTGTGACTGCGCTGCAATTGCACCGCATCGAAGGCGATGGCTATCGGCCCGAGGGCAGCATCATGCCGCCGGCAGACGCTGCCCTGATTGCTGCCGCGCGGGTGGCACTGCTCTGCAACGACGCCAGCCTGTCGCAGGAAAACGGCCAATGGCAGCTGCATGGCGACCCGACCGAGGGTGCACTGCTGGTGCTGGCGCGCAAGGCGCTGCCGCAGTTCGGTCAGGTGCTTGAACAGTGGCCGCGGGTCGAGGAGCTGCCGTTTGAAAGTGAGCGCCGCTATATGGCGACCCTGCACCGTTGTGACAGTGAGCCAACCGCCCTGCTGGCGGTCAAGGGCGCGCCGGACCGGTTGATGATGTGCTGTGAGACGCAGTTCGGTGCCAACGGTCCCGAGCCGCTGGATCTGGCCTGTTGGCAGGCCGAGCTGAAACGCCTTGGTGCCGAGGGGATGCGGGTGCTGGCGCTGGCCGAGCGACGGTTACCGGCCGATGTCCACGCCGAGCACGGGCTGGTCGAGAAGGGCCTGTGTCTGCTGGCGCTGATCGGCATCAATGACCCGCCCCGACCGGAAGCGATCGACAGCATCGCCCGATGCCATCAGGCGGGTATCCGGGTCAAGATGATCACCGGTGACAACCCGCTGACCGCGGCGGCCATCGGCGCGGAGATGGGGCTGAATGTCGAGCGGGTGCTGACCGGTGCCGAGCTGGATCGACTCGACAGCAAGGGGCTGGACGAGGCCGCGTCTGCTGTCGATATCTTTGCCCGCACCAGCCCGGCCAACAAGCTGCAGCTGGTCGAGGCGCTGCAGCGTCAGGGGCGGGTGGTGGCGATGACCGGTGACGGGGTTAATGACGCACCGGCGCTGCGTCAGGCCAATATCGGCATCGCCATGGGCGGCAAGGGTACCGATGCGGCGCGTGAAGCGGGTGACATGGTACTGACCGACGACAACTTCGCCACCATCGCCCACGCGGTCGCTGAAGGCCGCACCGTCTACGACAACGTGGTCAAATCGATTCTCTACATCCTGCCGACCAGTCTGGCCGAGGCGACGGTGATCATTTTCGCCATCCTGCTCGGCTGGACTCTGCCGATTACCCCGGCGCAGATTCTCTGGATCAACATGGTGACCACGGTCACGCTGGCGCTGGCGCTGGCCTTCGAGCCACCGGAGCCGGGGGTGATGGCGCGTCCGCCACGGCCGGCCGGCCAGAGCCTGATCAGTGCCGAGCTGGCCTGGCGCACGCTGCTGGTATCGGTCTGGGCCGCGGGGCTGGTGTTCTGGCAGTTCGGCGATTATCTGCGCCACGGGGCGTCAGTCGAGCTGGCGCGGGCGGTCGCGGTCAACACGCTGGTAATGATCGAGGCGGTGTATCTGATCAACTGCCGCTTCCTCGATGCCTCGGTGCTGACACCGGCAATCTTCCGCCGCGCCGGGCCGATGCTGGGAGCCATCGCCGGGGTAGTGGTGCTGCAGTTGCTTTACAGCTACCTGCCCTGGTCGCAGCAGCTGTTCGGGCTGGAGTCGCTGTCAGCGGCAGACTGGCTGCGGCTGACAGCAGTGGCTCTGTCGATCTTTGTGGTGGTCGAGCTGGAGAAGGCGTTGCGCCGCTGGCAGGCGGCGCGTCACTCAGCGCGCCAGTAGCAGCGGATCGCCCTCGCCCCTGAGCACCGCCTGTTCGGCCTTGCCGAGCAGGTCGTCCAGCGGGCGGTTCAGCAGCTGTGCTGCCTCGGCGACCAGATGCGCCCAGCTCTGGCGGTTGGCGAACTGCATGCCGAAGGTATCCAGCGTGCCACCGCGGTTGCGGTAGCCGAGGAAGCGACTGGTGCGCGGGCCGGTGTCGAGGCGCCGCAGCACCCCGGTCATCACCTCGGCATGGCCGTGGCAGACGAACAGCCGGCAGCGCGCCGCCGGGATCTGCCGGGCCAGCTCGGCGTCGCTGTGCACCACCGCCTGTTCCATGGCGTCACGCCCCTCGCGCAGCAGCCCCGGCTCGATGATTGCCACCTCGCTGCAGGGCACGCCGTGATAGCGCAGGTGCTGGGCGGCTTGACGCACCGCCTGCAGCTGGTAGGCACCGACGGCTAGCAGTTGCAGTTCGGCACCCGGATCGGCATTCAGCACGGCAAAGCCGGTTTCCGCGGCCGCTTCGGCTTCGGGCACGGTGAGGCAGGCTTCCACCGGATTTTTCGGGGCGACGATCAGCGCCACCTTGCCGTGGCTGGCGTAGACCTTGCGCATCACCGCGACGGCGCTGTGGCTGTCGACCGGAAAGTAGACCGGGGCGCCGTCGCTCATCTCTTGCAGCCAGGCGTCGCACAGGGTCGGGTCTTGGTGGGACTGCTCGTTCTTGCCGTTCTCCCAGGTGTGCGAGGTGGCGATGATCGGCACGCTGAGCCAGCCGGGGGCGCGGCCCAGTTCGCGGGCGTGGCGGCTGAAGATCAGCTCCTGACGCATGGCGCCGAGCATTTTGACCGCAAAGGCTTCATAGCTGACGGCCAGGTTGATGCCCTGGCGGTTGGCCAGTGCCGCGGAGACCACGGCCTCCTCGTTCAGCGCGGTGATCACGCTGCCCTGCAGACCTTCGGCGATGCCGTCTTCGGCGGCGGTGACCCGGTGCAGCAGCTGATCGAGGGTCTGGTTCATGCGGTTGCTGCGCATTTCATCCGGGTTGCCGACCCGCACGCGCAGCTGCGGATTGGCGCGAGTCAGGGCACAGAACCACTGGTCGATGGCGGCCATCGGCGCAGCGGGCTGTTCAGCGGCAATCGGCGGCAGTCGTGGTGTGGGGACCAGAATGCGAGCCAGCGGATGATCCTTCTCCTGCGGACGCTGCTGCTGGCTGTGGGTGTTCAGGGCGGCGACCGCGGCGCGCAGCTCGGCTTCGTCCACGTGCAGCGCGGCGATGCCCTGATTGAAGCGCTCGCGGGCGGCTTCGTTGACGGCCGGGTTGTCGACCAGCGGCAGGTTGTGGGCGGCGTTGGTGCCGGCGCCCGGAAAGCCGAAGCCCTTGACGGTTTCGGCGATGGCGTAGGGCAGGCGCACCGGGTATTCCGCGTCACCTTTGATGACGGATTCGTGGGCGCGGCGCAGGCTGCGGGCCATGCTGATGATGGCCCAGGCAAAGGCGGCCGGATCGCGGCCGTCGATATCGATCGGGTCAAAGCCGTTGAGCGTCAGATGCTCGCGCAGCCAGTCGACACCGCCAACCTGCGCCATGGTCGAGCGCTGGTCGATACGCCGGCCGTTGGCGATCATGATCGGCATCACCAGCCCGCTGTCTTCACCGCGCCACCAGCGCGGCGCCCAGTCGCTGCCGCGCTGCTCCTCGAAGGCGCCGTCGCTGAGGAAGGTCACCAGTTCCTGCCCCGGCAGCGGCATGTGTACGTACTGCAGGCCGGCAAAGCCGAGGTAGCCGCCTTCGCTGATGCCGCCGCCGGTGTGCGGATTGACGTGGCTGCCAAGCGGTACCGCCGGGCGGCCTTCGGCATCAATGGCGTAGCTGTAGAAGTCCTGGCAAAGCTGGCTGAGCCCGGCATCGCTGAACGGGTAGCGCTCGGCCTGCGCCGCGTCGGTGTTGCCCAGCAGCACGTTGACCGCATCAATCGCCGCCACGCAGTGCCCTTGGCCCATCAGCCAGCTGCGGGTAGTGCCGGTCAGGGCGTTGGCCAGCAGGTAGCCAACGTAGGCCGGCACCATGTTCAGCGCGCCGCCGGTGTGGCCTTCGGGCTGGGGTTTGAAGTCACTCTGGGCGAGCGGGCGGCCGTCCAGATAGACCTGGCGGGCGTAGGTCATGTGCGCCACCTGGCGCATCGCCGCATTGCACAGCCGGTCGGCGGCCTTGAGCAGCAGCGTAGCCTGAGCCACGGTGCAGGTGCCATCGGCGGCCAGCTCTGCAAGCAGGTCGCTGATGCGGTCACGGGTCAGAAAATCGTGGTGAATGACGCCGAAGCCTTGGCTCCAGTCGTGCAACGTATCGGTCATGCTGGGTCTCCTTGCCCTGTCTGTCTGCCACGTTAGCAGAGAAAACCGCGGCTGCCTTGCGCTGGGTCACGAAGGCGGCATTTGCGATGGCTGCGGGCGATCTTCGGCAGGGGCAAACGCACAAGCACCCGCATGAAGCGGGTGCAGGGTACCTGTGGCCAGCCGGACGCTACAGCTTGGGTCGGCGGCCCATGATGAAGGACACGATAAACAGCACCAGAAAGACCAGAAACAGAATCTTGGCGATCCCGGTCGCGGTGCCGGCGATGCCACCAAAACCGAGAACCGCAGCGATGATGGCAATGATCAGAAAGGTAATGGCCCAGCTTAGCATGGTCGTTCTCCTTATCAGCAGATCCCGAGCGCTACGGTTTGATGCGCCACAGGTTCCGGGGACGCCGGGGTGGCATCTCGCCACCCCGGCCGGTCGGTTATTGCGCCTTCTTCAGGTCGCGCATCAGGTCATGGCAGGCGCGGACCTTGGGCATTTCGCTGACCAGTTCGGCGCGCAGGTCAGGATCGTTGCTCTGCATGGCGTCTTCGAATGCGTGCAGGATGCGATCCTCGGCCTCTTCCAGCTGGGCGATGTAGGTCGCTTCTTCATCACTGGACAGCGCCGCCCGGGTATCGGCGTATACCTGGCGAACCTTGCCGGTGAGCGTGCCGCCGCTGGCCGGTGTTTCCTGGTTGGCGGCAACGCGTTTTTCCAGGGCGATGATCACATTGCTTTTGGCCTGTGACATGTTGCTGAACAGGGTCTTGAGCTCGCTGCTCTTGACCTCATCGCGGGCATGTTCGTAGAAGCGTTTGCCGTCGCGGGTAATTTCGATCAGTTCGTTCAGTTGAGTGGCTGTGTTGCTCATGATCGTTCTCCGTCTCTTGGGTATATGTGACAGATGCGGGCGCCAGCCGGGGTAAGGCTGGCGCCGGGTGATCAGTTGGCGGTGCGCAGGTTCTCTGCACTCACGCCCTTGACGCCGCGGATGTTCTTGGCGGTCTCGATGGCCAGCTCTTTCTCCGCCTGGGTCATAACCGTACCGCCCAGCGCAACGACGCCGTTATTGGTATCGACCGAGATATCCAGGCCGCTGAGGTTGCTGCTGAGCAGGTAGCTGGACTTCACCTTGCTGGTGATCCAGGCGTCACTGATCGCAGCGCCTGCCTCATCGGCGGCGTTCTGCGCCTTGGCGGCGGCGGTGGCTTCACCGTCGACGCGGATCTGGTTGTCGACGCGATGCACGCCTTCGGTGTCCTTGGCCAGCATGCCGGCCAGATCCTTGGCTTCCTCGCTCTGGGCGGTACCGGTCAGGGTGACGACACCGCCGCGGGTATCGACATTAATGTCCAGACCTTCGGTATTGCTGTTCCACAGCAGCTTGGATTTGATGCTGGCAGTGGTGGTCGCGTTGCTGAAGCTTTGCGACATGCTCGGTGTGCCGGCAGTCTGTTCCTTGCGCTTGGCGTCCGGGTTGACGGTCAGCTGGTTGTCGACGCGCTGCACGCCTTCGATGCTCTTGGCGACCTGCTCGGCGAGGTCACGATCAACGTCGCTTTCGACTTCCCCGCTCAGGGTTGCGACGCCGCTTTCCACATCAACGTCGATGCTGAAGGGGTTGAGGTGACGGTTCAGGGCGATGGCGGTCCAGATCGAGCCTTCCTGACGCGCCTCGGTCAGATCACCGTCCGCAGCATGGGCGGCCAGCGGCATCATGCCCATCAGGCTGGCGGTGGCAGTGGCGAGTGCGATGGTTTTCAGCTTGTTCATGGGTGTCTCTCCTGTAATTGGTTTCCATCGGCGGCCTTTTCGTCGACCGTTGTGAGGATGATTGCAGGGCCTGTGCCAGCTTTTTTATTTTCAGCAAATCCTTTTAAATCAGATGGTTATGGTTCTTTGGCGGAATGCCATGACATGCGCATTGCACGAATGGGCAATATGGGTCGTGCAATTTGCAAGCGAATTTGCTGTCTATCTCCCGTAGGCTGGACAGCGTGCTGCGGTGATGCACCCGACAGCTCGCTACACTGCCTATGGCAGCGGCCCGCAGTGGTTAGGCCCGTCGCTGAGGTTGGTCCTTTTTCATTACTAGTCGGAGTCTGTTCCCATGTATGCGCGCGTACTTGCTGTTATGCCTTTGTTGCTGTCGCTGGCGGCTTGCCAGGGCGCAGCAGTCAAACCGGATTATGATCTCACTCACGACTTTGCCGGCGACCAGACCTGGGAATGGGCCGAGCCGCGGGTGGAGTTTCGACCCAGCGATGATCCGCGGATCGGTGGTGAGTTGATGGCTGGCCGGATAGAACAGGCAGTGGCCGAGCAGCTCGACGCCCGCGGCCTGCGCCCGGTGCTCGAGAGCAAGGCGGCTGATCTGCAGGTCAAGAGCTATGTGCTGGTGGAGAAGCGGCAGGAGAACGTCACTACCAGCTTTGGCGGCTACTGGGGCACCGGCTGGGGCGGGTTCTGGGGCGGCCCGGCGGTTCAGACCTACCCGGTGGATTACCGTCAGTTGACGCTGCAGATCGATCTGCTTGATGGCGACACCGGCCGGCTGGTCTGGCGCGGGATTGAAAGCGAGCGCATGAGCGAACGCGAGCTGACGCCAAGCCAGCGCGACGAGCAGGTGCAGCGGCTGGTGAGCCGCATCCTGGCGGCGTTTCCTCCGTATTAAAGCGAGGCAACCATCGCCTGATCGCCGCGCAGCTTGGTGACATCCGCGCGCGGCGGTGCGCCAAACATGCGGCGGTACTCGCGGCTGAAGTGTGAGGGGCTTTCATAGCCAACCCGGTAACTGGCGGTTGCCGCTTCCAGCCCCTCGGTCAGCATCAGGCGCCGGGCTTCGTGCAGGCGCAGCTTCTTCTGAAACTGCACCGGCGACATGCGGGTGACCTGTTTGAAGGTATGGAACAGGGTCGACTCGCTCATGTTCACGTCTTCCGCCAGCTCCCGTACCCGCAGCGGTTCGGCAAAGCGGTCTTTCAGCACGGCAATGACCTTGGAGATGCGGTGGGCCTGGGTATCGGTGGCGACAAAGTCGCGCAGGCGCCAGCCCATTTCGCCCATCAGCGCCCGATAGATGATCTCGCGCCGCACCAGTGGCGCCAGAACGCGCGCATCGGTTGGCGATGACAGCAGCGCGACCAGTCGGGTCATGGCCTGCAGAATGCCGGTATCCAGCGGCGCCACGCACAGCCCACAAGACGCCGCCGGGCAATCCCGTTGCTGATCCAGTGGCGGCAGTTCATCGCCCAGTTCCAGCACCAGCTCGGCGATCTCCTGCTGATTGAGCGATAGCTTGACCGCCAGATAGGGCGCGTTCGGGGTGGCATCAATGACGCAACCGCCGACCGGCAGTTCGACTGCCGAAATCATGTAACTCAGGGGGCCGTAGAGAATCTCCTTGTCGCCCAGCTGCACGGTTTTGCTGCCCTGGGCGATGACACAGAGCGCAGGTTCATAGACGACGGAACTGAAGCTGGTCGGCTGGTCTGCACGGTAGACCTCAAGCCCGGGAATACGCGTTTCATTGATCCCCTCGTTGATCGCATGCTCGCTGACCAGGTCGGCCAGCTGGCGGCACATGGGCAGGTCCAGTGGCGCTGGCTGAGTGTTGTCGTGTGACACGGTCAATGACCTCCTTCGGAGTTTCGCGACAGTATACGCAGATCAATTGATAACCAGATTACAGTCTTCAGGCAATTGCAGGATCAGGCAATAAGCTTGCAGGATTGCGCAAATCCTTGTGCGGTAAGGCTTGTTCTGCTCCTTTTGGGCGCTTTCTGTTACAGGGTCAGTGCTTGCTACAGCAGAATTAGGCGATTGCCAAATTCTCCGTATTTACAGAATTAGGCAATCTTCGCGCAGGACCGAGCTACCTGAGTGTGGCCCGTCGCACGTATCGTTTACGCCATACCCGATCCCCTCCAACCAACCGACGTGCCCCTCGGCGCGCGGGGATCCCTTTTTTTGCCTGCCAACTATTGCCCACAACACAGGGAGCGATGGATTACATGAACACGCATGCTTTTAACGGCTTTGCCCGTGCTGGCGCGGTCACCGCGCTATTGCTGCTACTGGCTGGTTGCGAGGCCAGCGGCGACCAGGCCAATAACCCGAACTTACCGGCTCCTGAGGTCGATGTGGCGGTGGCGCAGCCGCGCGATGTGACCCTTTGGGACAGCTTTACCGGCCGTATGGCTGCACCGGAAACCGTGGAGCTGCGAGCCCGCGTCAGCGGTTACATCGACAAGGTGGCTTTTGCAGAAGGTGAGCTGGTCAAACAGGGTGACGTGCTGTTTGTCATCGATCAGCGCCCTTATCAGGCGCGCCTGCAGATGGCCCGAGCGGAAGTGGCACGCGCCCGCAGTCAGGTAACGCTGGCCGCGCGCGAAGCGCAGCGGGCCGAGCAGTTGTGGGAGCGTCGGGCTATTTCCCGCGAGGAGCTGGAGCAGCGCAGTGCCGCCCGCAGTATCGCGCAGGCTGCGCTGGCCTCGGCCGACGCCGCGCTGGATAACGCCGAGCTGGAACTCGCCTACACCGAGGTCAAGGCGCCGGTTTCCGGGCGCATGGGGCGCGCGGAGATCACCCGCGGCAATCTGGTGACCGCTGACACATCCTTGTTGGCGACGCTGGTGTCGGTTGACCCGCTGTATGTGTACTTCGAGAGTGATCAGCAGACCGTCGAGGATAACCCTCACGCAGAGGCGGCTTCGGTGCCGGTGCGCCTGGGGCTGGGTAGTGGTCAGGATTACCCCTATCAGGGTCGGCTCGACTTCGTCGACAACCAGTTCAACGCCAGTACCGGCACGCTGCAGTACCGAGCGGTGATCGCCAACCCCGAGGGGCTGTTCCGTCCGGGGCAGTTTGCCCGGGTGCAGATGCCGGTCGCGGCTGCCCGGCAGGCGATTCTGATCGACCAGAAGGCGGTGTTGACTGACCAGGATCGGCGCTATGTCTACGTGCTGGACGAGCAGAACCGGGCGACTCGCCGCTTTGTCGAGACCGGCCGCCGGGTGGATGGCCTGCTGGTGATCCGTGGCGGTTTGCAGGCCGGCGACCGGGTGGTGGTCAATGGACTGCAGAAGATTCTCTATCCGGGTTTCGAGGTCGCGCCGCAGCTGGTGGCGATGGACCGCAGCCAGCCGGTTCGCAACGAGGTAGCGCTGCAGACGGCGTTCTGACCCTGACCTGATTTTCCCCTTTTAACGATATTGCTGGGGCGTGCTCTCTCGAGCACGCCAAGGGAGCGTATTGCCGTGAATATTTCACGTTTCTTTGTCGACCGGCCGATCTTTGCCTCGGTGCTGTCGATCATCATCTTCGTGGTTGGCCTGATCAGCATCCCGATGCTGCCGGTCAGCGAGTATCCGGAGGTTGTGCCGCCCAGCGTGCTGGTCAGCGCGAGCTATCCGGGTGCCAACCCCAAGACCATCTCGGAAACCGTCGCCACGCCGCTGGAGGAAGCCATCAACGGCGTGGAAGACATGATCTACATGAAGTCGGTAGCCGGCAGTGACGGCAGCCTGGCGCTGACCGTGACCTTTGCCCTGGGTACCGACCCGGATCAGGCGCAGGTGCAGGTGCAGAACCGGGTCTCGCAGGCCCTGCCGCGCCTGCCCGAGGATGTACGTCAGCTAGGGGTGACCACGCAGAAGCAGTCGCCCAACCTGATGATGGCGGTGCATCTGATCTCACCGGATGACAGCCTGGATGCGACCTACATTCGCAACTATGCGGTGCTGCACATCCGTGACGAGCTGGCGCGCATCCCCGGTGTTGGTCAGGCCGGCCTGTTCGGTGCCGGCGACTATGCCATGCGCCTGTGGGTTGACCCCCAGCGTGCGACCTCCCTCGGCGTTACCGCCGGCGATATCGTCGCTGCCGTGCGCGAGCAGAACGTGCAGGTGTCGGCCGGGCAGATCGGCGCACCACCGATGCCGCAGGGCTCGGACATGCTGATTTCGATCAACGCCAAGGGGCGTCTGGACAGTACCGAAGCCTTTGGCGATATCGTGCTGAAGACCGGTGCTGACGGCGAGATTACCCGCCTGCGTGACGTAGCCCGAATCGAGCTGGCGGCGCAGGAAGACGCCCTGCGCGCCCTGCTCGACGGCCGTCAGGCGGTGGCCCTGCCGATCTTCCAGTCACCGGGCTCCAATGCCCTGGATGTGTCTGCGGCGGTACGTGCCAAGATGGCCGAGCTGGCTGAAGACTTTCCCGAGGGCCTGAGCTGGGAAGTGGCCTACGACCCGACCGTGTTTGTCAGCACCTCCATCAGCTCGGTGATCACCACCTTGCTCGAAGCGGTAGCGCTGGTGGTGCTGGTGGTCATTCTGTTCCTGCAAACCTGGCGCGCGTCGCTGATTCCGCTGCTGGCGGTGCCGGTGTCGATTGTCGGCAGCTTTGCCGTGCTGCTGATGCTGGGCTTCTCGATCAACACCCTGACGCTATTTGCCATGGTGCTGGCGATCGGCATTGTGGTGGACGACGCCATCGTGGTGGTCGAGAACGTCGAGCGTAACATCGAGCAGGGGCTGGCTCCGCTGGCGGCGGCGCATCAGGCGATGCGTGAGGTCAGCGGCCCGATTGTGGCGATCAGTCTGGTGCTCTGCGCGGTGTTTGTGCCGATGGCGTTTCTGGATGGCATTACCGGCCAGTTCTATCGCCAGTTCGCCGTGACCATTGCCATTACCACGGTGATTTCGGCGATCAACTCGCTGACCCTGTCGCCGGCGCTGGCTGCTACCCTGCTCAAGCCCCATGGCGCCGAGCCGGATCTGCCGACCCGGGTAATCAACCGCAGCTTCGGCTGGTTGTTCCGCCCGTTTAACCGCTTCTTCCAGCGTAATGCCGAGCGCTATGAAGGGCTGGTAGGCCGCAGCCTTGGACGACGCGGCATGGTGTTTGTGGTCTATCTGCTGCTGTTGGGTGTCACCGTGGTGATGTTCCGTCAGGTGCCGGGTGGCTTTATCCCGGTTCAGGACAAGACCTACCTGATCGGCAGCATCCGCCTGCCCGAAGGCGCCACACTGGATCGGACCGAGGCGCTGGCGCGTCAGGTCAGCGACCTGGCACTGGAAACCGAGGGCGTGGCCAACGCGGCGGCCTTTGTCGGCTTTAACGCGCTGCAGGGCACCAATACGCCGAACGTCGGTACCGTGTTTATCCTGTTTGACGACTTTGACATTCGCGAGCGCACGGCCGATGAGATTGCCGCCGAGATCAACGGCAAGCTGGGGCAGTTGAAGGAAGGCTTTGCCATTTCCTTTATGCCGCCGCCGGTGTTTGGCCTGGGCGCGGGGTCGGGTTATTCGCTGTACATCCAAGATCGCCGCGGCAATGGCTACGGTGCGCTGCAGCAGGCGACCGACAGCATGGCTATGGCATTGAGTCAGACGCCGGGGCTGGGCTTCCCGATTACCTCCTATCAGGCCAACGTGCCGCAGCTGGACGCTGAAGTAGACCGGCTGCAAGCCAAGGCGCAGGGCGTGCGCCTGGATGAGCTGTTCGGCACCCTGCAGCTGTATTTCGGCGCGCAATACATCAACGACTTCAACCTGTTTGGCCGGACCTATCAGGTGCGTGCGCAGGCTGATGCGCCGTTTCGCGATGAGCCGAGTGACCTGGACAGCCTCTACGTGCGCAACGCCGCCGGCGAGATGGTGCCGCTCAATACCATGGTCAGCCTGACGCCGAGCTTCGGCCCGGACCCGGTGATCCGTTACAACGGCTACCCGGCTGCTGATCTGATCGGCCAGTCCGATCCGGCCATGCTGTCGTCCACCGAGACGCTGGATACGGTCACTGCGGTTGCAGCCAAGGCGCTGCCGCCCGGCATGCAGATTCAGTGGACCGATCTGAGCTTCCAGCAGGTCAATCAGGGCAGCGCCGCGCTGGTGGTGTTCCCGGTCGCGTTGCTGCTGGTGTTCCTGGTGCTGGCGGCGCTGTACGAGAGCTGGGTGATGCCGCTGGCGGTGATCCTGATCGTGCCGATGTGTCTGCTGGCGGCGATGCTCGGGGTCTGGTGGACCGGTGGTGACGCCAACATCTTCGTCCAGGTCGGTCTGGTCGTGCTGATGGGGCTGGCGTGCAAGAACGCGATCCTGATTGTCGAGTTTGCCCGCGAGCTGGAGATGCACGGCATGGAGACCGTCAAGGCCGCGCTGGAAGCCAGCCGCCTGCGTCTGCGCCCGATCATCATGACCTCGGTGGCCTTTATCGCCGGCGTGCTGCCGCTGGTGCTGGCCGCTGGCGCCGGCAGCGAAGTGCGCAACGCCATGGGGATTACCGTCTTTACCGGCATGCTCGGTGTGACCCTGTTCGGGTTGCTGCTGACGCCGGTGTTCTATGTGGCGCTGCGCAAACTGGCTGGCACCTCGCTTGCCGTTGAGCCGACAGCGCACGCGGAGGAAAAAAATCATGCATAAGCTGTTACCTCTGGCCCTCAGCGTGATGCTGACGGCCTGTGCGGTGGGGCCCGATTACCTGGCGCCGGAGCCGGTGCCGCTGGCCGGTTTCAGCCAGGCCGATGCAGTGGCCGACCAAAGTCAGGACAGCGAGAAGCGCTTCTGGTCCGGCTTCAATGACCCGCAGTTGGCGGCGCTGATCGACCGCGCGCTGGCGCAGAATCTGGATCTGCAAACCCTGCTGGCACGTTATCAGGGGGCTGAAGCGCTGCTGCGCGGCGCCCGTCGGGACCGCTGGCCCAGCGTGACCCTGCAGGGCAGTGCCGGCGAGCAGCGCCTGGCCGAAGTCGAGCGCAGTGAGCCGAGCAGCGACCGGGTCGAGCAGTACTCGCTCGGCGCGGTGGCCAGCTGGGAGCCGGACTTTTATGGTCGTCTGCAGCGGGCGGTGGAGGCCGGCGAGGCGGATCTGCAGGCCAGCGCCGCAGACCTGCAGGCGCTGCAGGTCACCATTGCCGGGCAGGTCGCCAGTGGCTACTTCACCCTGCGCGGCCAGCAGCAGTTGCTGGCCGTTGCCGAGCAGAATGTCGACCTGCAGCAGCAATCACTGGATATCGTCACCGCCAGGCTGGATGCCGGCCGCGGTACCGAGTTTGATCGGGTGCGAGCGCAGGCGCAGCTGGATGCCCTGCGCGCGGCGGTGCCGCAGCGTCAGGCCGATGTGCAGCTGAGCCTGCACCGGCTGGCAGTACTCACCGGGCAACCACCGGCGGCGCTCAATCAGCAGCTGGCAGAGGCCCGCCCGCTGCTGGCCATGCGTGCGCGCATCCCGGTTGCTACCCCGGCCGAGGTGCTGCGCCGGCGCCCGGATATACAGGCAGCAGAACGCCGTCTGGCGGCGGCGACGGCAAGGATTGGCGTAGCGACTGCGGACCTGTTCCCGCGCTTTACCCTCGGCGCGCTGCTCGGCTCGGTGGTGGGCAGCGACGGTGACCTGTTCAGTGCCGGGGCGCAATCGCGCGCGGTGACCCTGGGCATCGACTGGACGTTTCTTGATGTGGAAGGTGTGCGGGCACGCATCGCCGCGGCCGACGCCACCGGCGCCGAGCGGCTGGCGCAATACCAGCAGACCGTGTTGCTGGCGCTGGAAGAAACCGAAAACGGCTTGGTGCGCTACCGCCACGCGCGGGAGCGCGGCCGCTGGCTGCAGGCTTCCAGTGAAGCGGCGCAGGCGGCGGTTGATCAGGCGCGGCTGCGCTACGAGCAGGGCTATATCGAGTACTTCGAAGTGCTGGATGCCGAGCAGCAACTGACCGCTGTGCGCAGTGATCTGGTGCAGAGCCGGATTGAGGCAGCGACCGCCATGGTCAGCGTCTATCGTTCCCTCGCCGGAGCCCCGCCGGTACCCGCGGCGCAGGGTCACGGCATGCCATGACCGGACGGCCTTGCAGACGGCGCTGGGCGAGGTGGTCCAGATCGCGCGGTGGAGAAGCCTGTGGCGTTCTCCACCCTACGAGTCATCGGCGGAAGCTTAGAAGTTGGCGGGTGTCGTCGCGCTGATCAGCACGCAGGGCTCGTCGAACGGGTTACGAAAACGGTGCGGCTGGTTGCTGTCGAAGTAGTAGCTGTCGCCGGTTTCCAGTACATAAACCTCGCTGCCGACGGTCACTTCCAGCTGGCCGCTGACCACGGTGCCGGCTTCTTCGCCTTCGTGGTTGAGCATGTCCGGGCCGGTATCGGAGCCGGGTGGGTAGGTCTCGTTGAGGAAGGAGAAGGCACGGTTGGGGTGGCCCTTGCCGACCAGTTTCATGGTGACTTCGTTGGAGCCGATATCCAGCAGTTCGTCGGCGCGGTAGATCACCTTGCGTTGGGTGTCTTCCTCCAGCTCCAGCGAGAAGAAATCGACCAGCGACATCGGGATGCCTGAGAGCACTTTCTTCAGTGAACTGACCGAGGGGCTGACGCTGTTTTTCTCGATCATGGAGATAGTGCTGTTGGTGACGCCGGCGCGTTTGGCCAGTTCACGTTGGGATAAACCTTTGAGTTTGCGGATGGTTTTGAGACGGGCACCAACGTCCAATGGCAGATTCCTCCGGGGAATGGTCGGACTGAACGCCGCAGGGGGGCATTCGACCGGGGGATAATTGCACGGCTGTTCAGAATTTTCAACAGCCGTGCCGCCGCCATCACCCAATGTAGTGACGGGGTACCCGGTTCAGGTTGCAGAACAGCTGGTACGGGATGCTGTCGGCCCAGCCTGCCACTTCACTGGCGTTCAGGCCATCACCCCAGAGGGTGACGCTGCTGCCCAGTCCGCTGCCGGGCAGGTCGGTTAGTTCGACGGTCAGCATGTCCATTGATACCCGGCCGATCAGTCGGCTGCGCTGGCCATCGACCAGCACCGGTGTGCCGTCTTTGGCGTGGCGTGGATATCCGTCGGCATAGCCCATGGCAACCACGCCGACGCGGGTTGGCCGGGTGGTAATGAAGCGTGAGCCGTAGCCGATCGGCTCGCCCGCTGGCAGCTCGCGCACGGCAATGATGCGCGAGGTCAGTTGCATCACCGGACGCAGTTTGGCGGCATGCTCCTGCTCGAACTCGAACGGGGTTGCGCCATACAGCATGATGCCGGGGCGCAGCCAGTCGTTGTGGGCCTGCGGCCAGGCCAGCACGCCGGGCGAGTTGCACAGGCTGGCCGGGCCATCGAGCCCGGCAGTGGCGGCGGCGAAGGTCGCCAGCTGCTGTTCGGTACGACCGGTGTCGGGCTCGTCGGCGCGGGAGAAGTGGGTGATTTTGGTCAGGCTGGCTACCTGTGGCAGCGCGGCCAGACGGCCCCAGATCGTGGCGTATTCCTCGGGGCTGAAACCAACCCGGTGCATGCCGCTGTCGAGCTTCAGCCAGATGTGCAGCGGTCGGCTGAGGTTGGCCGCTTGCAGTTGCTGCAGCTGGGCATCGTGGTGCAGCACCGCCCAGAGGTCATGCTCGGCCAGCAGTGGCAGCTCGTCGGCATCGAACCAGCCTTCGAGCAGCAGGATCGGGCCGCGAATGCCGGCTGCGCGCAACTCCAGCGCTTCCTCGATGCAGGCGACGGCGAAGCCGTCGGCATCGGTCTGCAGCGCTTCGGCGCATTGAACGGCGCCATGCCCGTAGGCGTTGGCCTTGACCACCGCCAGCGCCCGGCGCTCGGACAGCGACTTGGCCAGTTGATAGTTGTGACGCAGGGCAGACAGATCGATCAGGGCTTGGGCTGGGCGCATGGGCAAGGCATCTTGAATAAAAAAGACGGGGCAATGTGCCCCGTCAGAATATCAGACACCACTGAACGCGTGGGAGCGGTGACTGAGAGGGTGAAACAGGTTTTGCCGCAACCTCAGGGCAGTGCAGCGACGACTGACATCTCGACCAGAATTTCCGGCTCACACAGCTTGGCTTCGACGGTCGCGCGGGCAGGGGCGGTGCCGGCGGGCAGCCACTGATCCCAGGCGCTGTTCATGGCTTCAAAGTCGGCGTCGATGTCTTTCAGGTAAATGGTCACCGACAGGATGTTGGTCTTGTCGGTACCCGCCTCGGCCAGCAGTTTCTCGATCTCTGCGAGCGTGCTGCGGGTCTGCTCGGCGGCATCCTTGGCAAGGTCGTCATCGGCGGCCACCTGACCGGCAAGATAGACCGTGTTCTGGTGAATCACGATCTGACTCATGCGGTGGTTAGTGTGCAGACGCTGGATGGCCATGGTGCTGGTGTTCCTTGTGGTTGGTGTAGCGGTCAAAGCTGTAATCGCCGGCGTTCAGCGCCGGCTTTTCGCCGGACAGCAGGTCAGCCAGCAGTTTGCTGGAGCCGCAGGACATGGTCCAGCCCAGGGTGCCGTGACCGGTGTTGAAATACAGGTTGCGCAGACTGCTGGTGCCGATGATCGGCGTGCCGTCCGGGGTCATCGGGCGAAAGCCGGTCCAGAAGGTCGCTTCGGCCACCTCGCCACCCTGCGGGAACAGGTCGGAGACAACCATTTCCAGTGTTGCGCGACGCTTTTCTTTCAGGGTGTCGTCAAAACCGGTCAGCTCTGCCATACCGCCCACGCGGATGCGGTCGGCGAAGCGGGTGACGGCAACCTTGTAGGTTTCATCCATGATGGTGGAAACCGGCGCCATGGCGTCATCCGCCACCGGCAGGGTCAGCGAGTAACCCTTGACCGGGTAGATCGGCAGGTCAAAGCCGAGCGGACGGGCCAGTTTCGGCGAGTAGCTGCCAAGGGCCAGTACATAACGGTCGGCGGTCAGTACTTCGCCGCTTTCCAGACGTACGCCGTTAATCTGGGCGCCGTCGCTGAGCAGTTCGTCGATGGCACAGTTGTAGCGGAACTCGACGCCCAGCTCGGCGGCTTTGGCGGCCAGGCGGGTGGTGAACAGGTGGCAGTCGCCGGTCTCGTCGTTCGGCAGGCGCAGCCCGCCAACGATCTTGTCGGCGCTGGCGGCCAGGCCGGGTTCTACGCGCACGCAGCCTTCCCGGTCGAGCACCTCGTACGGCACGCCGCAGCGTTCCAGCACGGCGATGTCCTGGGCAGCGGCGTCCATCTGCTTCTGGGTGCGGAATACCTGCAGGGTGCCCAGCTCGCGGTGTTCGTAGTCGACGCCGCTGTCGGTGCGCAGATCCATCAGGCAGTCGCGGCTGTATTCCGCCAGGCGCATCATGCGTTCCTTGTTGATCGCATAACGGGCTTCGGTGCAGTTGGCCAGCATCTGGACCATCCAGCGGTACTGATGCGGGTCGCTGGTCGGGCGGATGGACAGCGGCGGATGCTTGGCCAGCATCCATTTGACGGCCTTGAACGGCACGCCCGGTGCGGCCCACGGGGCGGAGTAGCCGGGGGAGATCATGCCCGCGTTGCCGAAGCTGGTTTCCAGGCCGGCGCCCGGCTGGCGATCAACCACGGTGACCTGATGGCCGGCGCGGGCCAGATACCAGGCGCTGGTAACGCCGATGACGCCACTACCGAGGATGAGAACCTGCATGACATTGCTCCCGGAAAATTTGCTGTGAATTTGCCCTTGGGCGATATCGCTATTCTATGGCAAGTGATCTGGTCTGATTTTTCGTTTATTTTGCCTGTTACAGAGCAAGATTCTTTTGTGAGTACGTTTTTCAGGGGTATTTTATGAAAACCAGAAAGGCCTCCAGTCGCGAGCTAGATCGGATTGACCGCCACATCCTGCAATTGCTGCAGGAAGAGGGGCGGATGTCCTATGTGGAGCTGGGCGAACGGGTGGGGTTGTCGACCACTCCGTGCATGGAGCGGGTGAAGCGGCTGGAGCGGGAGAAGTTCATCCTTGGCTACGGTGCCCGGCTCAACCCGCACAAGCTGCAGGCGAACCTGCTGGTGTTCGTGGAGATCAGCCTCTACTCCAAGTCTGCCGACATCTTCGACGACTTTCGCCGCGCCGCGATCAAGCTGCCGCATGTGCTGGAGTGTCATCTGGTATCGGGTGACTTCGATTACCTGATCAAGGCGCGCATTTCCGAAATGGCGTCCTATCGCAAGCTGCTGGGCGACATCCTGCTGCGTCTGCCGGGTGTGCGGGAGTCGAAAAGCTACATTGTCATGGAAGAGTTGAAGGAGACGCTGGCGCTGCCGATTCCCGATGCAGACTGAGCGGGATTGTCGGGCCGGCGGTATCTGGTTATGCTGGGCGTCAATTTTTATTTACGCTGTTTCACGATTTCAAACGCCAACGACCGCTAACGGATAGCCCCATGCTGCGCAGTTCAACCCATACCCACGAGCACGCTCCTTCGTATTACGCCGCGACCACCAACCAGCAGCTCGGGCTGCCGGTCCTGCAGGGGGAGGAGCAGGCCGACGTCTGCATCGTTGGCGGTGGCTTTACCGGCGTCAACACCGCGCTGGAACTGGCCGAACGCGGGCTGTCGGTGGTGCTGCTGGAGGGGCATCAGATCGGCTGGGGCGCCAGTGGCCGTAATGGTGGTCAGCTGATTCGCGGCGTTGGTCACGATGTTGACCGGTTCGAAAAGCAGATTGGCGCAGACGGCGTACGCAACCTCAAGCTGATGGGCATCGAGGCGGTCGAAATCGTCACCCAGCGGGTGGCACGTTTCAACATCGACTGCGATCTGACCATGGGCTACTGCGATCTGGCCAACAAGCCGGCGCACATGGAGGGCTTTCTCGCCGACCGCGAGGAGCTCAAGTCGCTGGGCTATCGTCACGATATGACTATCATCGAGCGTGATCAGCTGCATACCGTGGTCGGCTCCGACCGCTACATCGGCGGCATGACCGACATGGGCTCAGGCCACCTGCACCCGCTCAATCTGGTGCTGGGTGAGGCGGCTGCAGCGCGGCAGCTGGGTGCGCGCCTGTTCGAGCATTCGCCGGTCACCCTCATTGACTATGGCGACACCCTGACCGTGCATACCGCAACTGGGCGGGTACGGGCCAAACAGCTGGTGCTGGGCTGCAATGCCTATATGGGACAACTGAATCCGAAACTCGGCGGCACCGTGATTCCGGCCGGCAGTTACGTGATTGCCACCGAACCGCTGGGCGAGGAACGCGCGCGCAGCCTGATCCCGCAGAATATGGCGTTGTGTGACCAGCGCGTGGCGCTGGATTACTACCGCCTCTCCGCCGATCACCGTCTGCTGTTCGGCGGTGCCTGTCACTACTCTGGCCGCGACCCGGCAGACGTAGCGGCCTACATGCGGCCGAAAATGCTCAAGGTGTTTCCGCAGCTGGCGGATGTGAAAATCGATTACCAGTGGGGCGGCATGATTGGCATCGGCGCCAACCGTCTGCCGCAGATCGGGCGCCTCGATGACCAGCCGAACGTGTTCTACGCCCAGGCCTACTCTGGCCACGGCGTCAACGCCACCCACCTGGCCGCGCGGCTGTTGGCGGAGGCCATTACTGCCCAAGCTGGCAGCGGCTTCGATATCTTTGCCAAGGTGCCGCATATGGCCTTCCCGGGCGGTCAGCGCTTCCGCGCGCCGCTGCTGGCGATGGGCATGTTGTGGGAGCGGACGAAAGAGCTGTTTTGACCCCGCGCGCTTGGGCGCGCGGGGAGCTGCAAGCTGCAAGCTACAAGCTAAACAAGCGTGAGCTGGCAGCAAAGTCGTGCGCTGCGGGGTTCTACTTGCGGCTTGAGGCTTGCGGCTTGTCGCTCGGGTTTAGGTCGATCAACCCCCACGGCAGTTCGGCCACCTTGGCTGGGTGAGCGCTGAGGTCGATCAGGTCGCCGTTGGCGGGTATCAGCCCGCCCAGTCCCAGCTCGCGTCCCAGCGCCATGTGTGCCTGCTGGTGGTAGCGCTCGCCGTGTACGGGGAGCAGGTGGCGGGCCTTCAGCCAGTTGTAGAGCTGGCGCAGGTCGTCTTGTGGCGGGTGGCCAGAGGCGTGCACATCGGGTTGCATGTCGTCGTCGATCAGTTCGACGCCCTGCTCTTTCAGACCCTGCTTGATGCGCTCCAGTGCCAGTTCGTTGCCGGGAATCAGGCGCGAGGAGAAAATCACCGTGTCGCCCGGCTCCAAGCTCAGCTGCGGATGGCTGCCGGCGGCCAGCCGGCCGAGCGCGGCCCCGGGTTCACCCTGGCTGCCGGTGCAGACCCAGAGCTGCTGCTCGCGCGGCAGATGGCCCAGTTCCCATGGCCCGATGTAACCGGGACGCCCAGGCAGATAGCCCTGGGCGCGGCCAATGCTGTGCATGTGGGTCAGGCTGCGGCCGAGCAGCGCGGCGTAGCGGCCGCAATCGAAGGCAATGTCTGCCAGACTGTGCAGGCGCGCCAGGTTGCTGGCAAAGCAGGTGACGATGACTCGCTGGCGGCAGGGCCGAATGGCGTCCTGCAGGCCATTTTGCACCGTGGCTTCGGAGCGACTGGCGCCGGGTACTGGGGCGTTGGTCGAGTCGCCGATGATGACATCAATGCCGGCTCGGCCCAGTTGCTGTAAGCGGGCCTGCGCGGTCAGCTCGCCAACGACCGGATGATTGTCTAGCTTCCAGTCGCCGCTGTGGTACAGGCGCTTGCCGGCAACCTCCAGCACGATGGCGTGCGACTCGGGGATCGAGTGGGTGACCGGAATCCATTCGGCCTGAAAGGCGCCGATGCCGATGGGCTCCAGCGGGCGTATTTCCTGCAGGCGCGGCCAGGTCAGGCCGGGATCAAGCTTGGCGCGAATCAGCTGGGCGGCAAAGGGGCTGGCGTAAATCGGACAATCCAGCGCACGCCACAGGTGCGGAATGGCGCCGATGTGATCTTCATGCCCGTGGGTAATCAGCAGCGCCGACAGCTTGATGTCGTGCCGCTCCAGTGCGGACAGGCTTGGCACCGAAACACTGTTGCGCCCGCTGGGTGTCGGATTCAGGGCAAAGCCGCAGTCCACCGCAATCCATTCGCCACCCGAGCCGTACAGATAAAAGTTCGCCCCGAACATGCCAGCGCCGCCGAGGGCCACAAACCAGGGGCCGGGTTGGCGGTGGAGTTGATCGAAGCGGGCGCGCATTGGGAAGCCTTATATCGGTTGTGAAGCGGGAACTGACAGCTTCAAGCCTCAAGCTTTAAGCTGCAAGTAAAAACCGTGTGGTGTTGAATCGTGAGGGTTTTACTTGCAGCAACAGGCGGCAGTATAGGTGAGCCGAAAACAGTTGCTGGGTCTGCGGCCGAGCGCATCCTGATTTTGCTTGCCGCTTGCCGCTGCTTTTAGCCAAAAAACCAATAACATACCCCAATGGCGGTAAGCATGCCGGCCAGGTCGGCCAGCAGGGCACAGCCGAGGGCGTGGCGCACGCGGCTGATGCCGACCGCGCCAAAGTAGACCGCCAGCACATAGAACGTAGTCTCGGTGCTGCCCTGGAAGGTCGCGGCCAATTGGGCGGCGAAGCTGTCGACTCCGAAGGTGTTCATGGTCTCGATCATCATCGCGCGTGAACCGCTGCCCGAGAGTGGCTTGATGAACGCGGTGGGCAGTGCGTCGATAAAGCGGGTGTCCCAGCCAAGCCCCTCTACCAGCCAGCGGATACCATCGAGCAGTGCGTCGAGCACGCCGCTGGCGCGCAATACGCCAACGGCGACCAGCATGGCGACCAGAAATGGCAGCAGCGAGATGGAGACCTCGAAACCCTGTTTGGCCCCCTCGATAAAGCTGTCGTACACGTTGACCTTACGCAGTGCCGCGATCAGCAAAAAGGCGATGACGATGCCGAACAGGGTGAGATTGCCCACCAGGGTCGAGGTCGCGGCCAGTGCTTCAGCCGACAATCCGGCGAGTATCGTCAGCAGCAACCCAAGCGCTGCTGCACCGGCGGCCAGATAGGCCAGCACCACAGGGTCCCAGAGTTTCAGCCGCTGGATCAGGGCAACGCTGAGCAGGCCAACCAGGCTGGAGGCGCTGGTTGCCAGCAGAATCGGCAGAAATACTTCGGTCGGATCGCTGGCGCCCTGCTGGGCGCGGTACATAAAGATGGTGACTGGCAGCAGGGTGAGCGATGAGGTGTTCAGCACCATGAACAGGATCTGCGCGTTGCTCGCCGTATCCTTGCTGGGATTCAGGCTTTGCAGAGCGTGCATGGCCTTGAGGCCGATGGGGGTGGCGGCGTTGTCCAGCCCCAGCACGTTGGCGGCAAAGTTCATGGTGATATGACCGAGGGCGGGATGCCCGCTGGGCACCTCGGGCATCAGTCGGCGGAACAGTGGATCAAGCAGGCGCGCCATGACGGCAATCAGGCCAGCGCGTTCGGCAATCTGCAAAAAGCCCAGCCACAGGGTCATGGTGCCGACCAGCACCAGAACGATCTCGACGCTGAGGCGGGCCATATCGAACAGTGCGGCGACCAGCCGGCTGAATACATCCGCGTCACCCAGCCCCAGCCATTGCCAGAGCGCGGCGGCGAAGGCACTGAGGAAAAAACCAAGCCAGATCCAGTTGAGCATGGGCCTGTCAGTCCCCGCTGGCGCTGCAGGGGGGCAGGCGCGGAGGCAGGCTGTTGGCGTCCGGGTCGAACCACTGTGGCGCCGACTGGTTCAGCAGGATGCTGGCCTGGCCCGGTACCAGCGCGGCCAGAATGGCGGCGGTTTCGCTGTCGGGTAGACCGTCGAAGCGGGCGGGGCGAAAACGCATCTGGAACGCCGCAATCACGTTGCGGGTTGCCTCATCCAGTTCGCCATGCAACGGAGCGTCGTAGCCCCAGTCGTGCAGGGCGTTCTGGAACCAGCTGATAGTCGGTATACGCCCGCCCAGCCAGTGCTGCATGACGCGTTGACGCTGAGGGTCTGGGCCGACGGCGACGCCGGCGTCGATCAGTTGCTGCCAGGGGAAAAGCGGCCCCGGATCGACCTTGCGCTGGGGAGCGATATCACTGTGTCCGAGCACATTTTCCGGGCTGATGCCGTGGCGTTGCTGGATATCGCGCAGCAGCCGAATCAGCGCATCAATCTGACGCGGATCCCAGGGCGGCCACCGGCGGCAGCTTGCCTGGTCGATATAGCCCGGGTGTACCAGCTCAATGCCGATCGAGCTGCTGTTGAGCCAGGTTCTGCCGCGCCAGCTGCTTTCTCCTGCGTGCCACGCCCGACGGTTCTCGTCGACCAGCCGGTAGATAACCGGATCATGGTCGCTGATCAGATAGTGGCTGCTGACGTCCTGCTCGGTCAGGGTATGCAGCGAGCGCTCGAACCCGGACGAGGTGTAGTGCAGGACGATATATTGGCTGCGACTGTCCTGGCTGCGAGCCTGATAGCGGTCATCAATAATGAGTGCCGGGCTGCAGGCGTTGAGCAGCGCCGCGCAGAAGAGCAGCAGGGTAAGGCGCAGGGCATGGCTCATGGTGAATCGGCGGCGACTATCCGGTTGCGGCCGGCTTCCTTGGCCTGGTACATGGCTCGGTCTGCGCGCTCGAAGGTGCTGTCCAGAGTGTCGCCTTCGCGGAACTCGGTGAAACCGATGGAGATGGTCACCGGCACCGGTTCGTTCTTGAAGTGGAACGGGGCGTGTTCAATCCCGTTGCGCAGCTCTTCCAGTGCGGTGGCTCCCTGCTCAGGCGTGACGCCCGGCATCAAGATGACAAACTCCTCACCACCAAAGCGGCCGATGAAGTCGGTCTTGCGCAGTCGCCGCGAGAGTTGCTGGGCAATCAGTCGCAACACCTTGTCGCCTGCCAGATGACCGAAACGGTCGTTGATCGACTTGAAGTGATCCACGTCCAGCACCACCAGCAGCAACCGGCCGCCATAGCGTTGCCAGCGCTCGTGTTCCTCTTCCATGCGGCGCTGCAGTCCGGCGCGATTGGCCAGCCCGGTCAGGCTATCGATCATGGCCTGGCGGCGCTGCTCCTCCAGGTGGCGGCGGAAGGTCTGCGCTTCTACCTCCATCACCTGAATGCGCTCGACCATGGTGGTGAGCTGTTGCGAAACCTTGTTATCACGTTCCTCGCGCAGTTCACGGGCGCGGTCGATGTTTTCCAGCAGGGAGTTGAGTCGCAACTCCACATTGGCCTTGAGTGAGCTCAAATCGTCTGCGTCGCGCACGTTCTCATTGAGGTCGGCGACCTGGTTGCGAATATCGCCGGCCAGTTCCCGTTCCGCCTCAAGTGAGCCGTTGTAGTTGGTGTGCGCTTGCTCAAGATTGCCCTGGAACTGGCTAAGACGCTGGTTCAACTGCTGCAGATAGCCCTCAAACTCCGCCTGGCGACTCTGCTGGGCTCCCAGTATCAAGCCGGTCAGGCTGTCGAGCAGCGCAGCCAGTTCATACCAGTTGAGCCCGCGACTGACCTGCTCACGCAGGCGGTCGCGAATGGTCTGCTGGACTTCTATCACCTGCAGCTCGTTAAGCAGGTTCAGCAGGATAGACTCGATATGGGCGGCGACCTGGGAGAAGCTCTGTTGTTCTCCGCTGATCACACCTGTGATGGCCGGTTGCTCTGGTTCGACAGGCCCGGCCTGATCATCTTCGTGATGCGCGAGTTGTTCGCTCGCCTCAGGCAGAGGGCCCGCCTGGCTGGGTTCATTGTCAGCGCGGCGTTCACCTCGACCGAACAGGCGCCCCCACAGGCCGGCGGTTTCTGCTTCCGGCTCGGACTGGAGGATCTCGCCCTGCAGTTGCTGAAGGTCTCCAAGAATGCTGTCGAGCTGGCGTGGCAGCTCACCCAGATCAGTCAGGCGGCGACCGAGCGTGCGCAGTGCCTTGGCTGCGTCCTTCGGCGGTTCGCTGTCCTGCAGTTGGTCGATGATGGTCTGCAGGCTTTTGGCGATATTGCTGGCGCGCTCCTGACGTTTCTGGTCCGCGGTGAGTACGGCATGTTCCAGCTTGGGCAGCAGGTCGGCCAGCATGCTGGGTGGTGCATCCGCCCGCAGGGCGCGACGCAACTCGTTCAGGCGCTTGTCCAGCAGGGGGTCGATGCCTGATGCGGCAATACTGACGCGAACCAACCCTCGCTTGAGCAGTTCCGTCTGCTCGCCGGGCTCAACAGTCTGGCAAGAGCCTTCGGCGATAGGGTGGATATCCGGCATGGGGGCTCCAAGGATTGGTGTCTCAGAGATTATAGGTGATGCAGATGTTCTGACTAGCCTTTACTGGTTGGTTTCATCAACGCAAGGGACGGATTCTTGCCGTTAATTGGCCTTGCCTTGTTATCCCAAATTTTTCATAAACATTGCGTATCTGCGTTCTTACTGTATTGATCGAGACGCCACGTGCCTCGGCAATAGCCCTTGGGCTCAGCCCGTCTGTCAGCAGGATGGCGACTTCGGCTTCGGCGGTGGTGATGCCGAAGCCGGCTTCCATGGCTCTTGTCAGTTGTTCGTCGGTGTGTTGCAGGCCTCGGATGAGGATCAGCGCCTGAGGCCTGAAACCGAATGAGAACGTCGGTTGTGGCAGGGAAATGACATCTACCAGCAATGGGTGCAGCGGAGCATAGGCCGAGTGAATAAAGAAGTTGCGCAACAAGGGCGCGCCAGGTCGTGAGAGTCCTTGCACTGCAGCTGTTATTGCGTCTGTCAGTGCCCGCGCTTCATGCGGCAGTTCGGCGATCAACTTGCGGGCTTGCAACCGAAGATAGCGTCCTTCGGTAACCAACTGCTCTGCCTTTGGTGTCATGCCGATAACCTGTCCACGCTGATTGCATGCAAAGCCGGCGATGGACATCGCTTCAAGTGCGCCTGTGAGCAGTCTGGCTGCGTCGTCTTCGAGGAGCAGTTGCATGCGTACCGAGGCGCGCACGTGTGCTGCGAGTGAGGCAAAAAGCTGGCGTTGCTCGGGTCTGATGTGCCCTGTCTCCTCGCTGCGACAGACAGACAGGCCGACCAGCATGTCGGGACGTACGATTAGCGGTGTGAGGCAGATGTAGCCGATGCCGTGGTGCCGTGCCCATTTGTAATGGGGATGATGGCGTGCCTGTTCGGGTGTTATGAAGTCGGCTTCGGCCCGAACGACCAGTTCGGGTATGCATGACCCGGCCTTTACCCGAGGGTTGAGGGATGGGTCATGATAGCCGAGCTCTTCAAACTCTTTCGGTACTATCGGGTCGACGGTCCAAAGGTTGAATGGCGTTGCCATTGCGCCACCCAGCCCTATGAGTTGGCCGTACTCGGAACCGGTGGCATGGGCCAGACTCTCAAGTGCCTCATACCAACCGCCGGTCAGGGCCGCGTCGCCAAAACAGTCCACGATTTCCAGCCATTGCTCTTCATTGCGCACCATATCCCAGCCCTCAGTGTAACGCCGTTTCCTTCGACTTGAGTTTCATGGGCGTCGCGAGTGCGTCGCGCCCATGTATAGCTGATGTCGCATTGCCGCTATTACCAACGTTCATCTTGTCATCATTTTTGATGATGCGCATGCGCAAAGCCGGGGGATATTTTTGCCAAGCCTGCTCGTAATGTCATCGAGCCATAATCCAGGAAGGAAACCATGCCAATTTCATCGCATTTCGGTATAACCGCTCTCAAGCCAATTGCGCTCTTGCTGATCATATTCTCCCTTGCTGGCTGCCTCTCTGGCGGGGGTGGTTCGGGCGATTCTCCGCCGTCAGCCCAGGAGCCTACTGATCCTGATGAGCCCATAGGACCGCCGCAATCTCGGCTTGAGTTTGAAACCGAGCAGGGCGTATTCCGTGGTGTGGAGATGGACACCATGCTGGCTTTCCAAGGCATACGTTACGCCCGCGAGCCAGTGCGCTTTACTCCGCCAGTTCCCGTTGGGCCAGAAGACCGGGTGGATGAAATCCAGCCCTTGAGTGCTGAGTTTGTAGAGCCTTGTGCCCAGCCACCGCGGAGGATCGAGAACGAGAATCAGGCGAGCGCGAACGAAGACTGTCTGTTCCTGAACGTCTATGCACCAGCCGAACTCAAAGATGCCGAGGTCATAGAGGCGTCGCGTCCGGTTATGGTCTGGATTCACGGTGGTGATTTCATCGGCGGCAGCGCTGGCGGTAAATACCATCCTGACCGCCTGGTCGAGCGCGGGGTTGTGGTGGTAACCATCAACTATCGAGTGGGAGCTCTGGGCATGCTTGCCCACCCCGCATTGACCGCTGAACAGAGCACTGCAGGGGAGCTCCCCGCAGTTAGCAACTACAGCATCATGGATCAGCAGGCCGCGCTGCAATGGGTGCGAGCAAACATCGGCGCTTTCGGTGGTGATCCTGGCAATGTCACTCTATTTGGCCAGTCTGCCGGCGGTCACAGCATACTCACTCACATGCTGTCGCCGGCATCTTCCGGTCTGTTCCATAAGGCCATAGTGCAAAGTGGCTCTTACCTCCCGGGCGCATTGCCCATCGAGCAAGCGGAGGCCTGGGGAGAGGAGCTGGCTATCGCAGTAGGCTGCGACGACCCTGATGAGGCCGAAGTGTTGCGGTGTCTGCGTGAAGAGGCTTCGCTGCAGGATATTCTTGATAACCAGCGGCACAGCTACAAGCCGGTCGCGAGCACAGCGACCCTGCCTGCTTTGTCGATTAGCGCCGGATTGGCTGATCCGCTGAATCAGGTGCCGACAATCATTGGTTTCAATCGTGACGAGGGGCGCGCTTACGCCGCGGTTAATGTTGTGGAAAGCGGCCCACTCGACGCAGACGCCTATCGAGCTCAAATAGCCATGCTGCTGGCGCCTGCTCCCCGTTTGGATGAAATAACAATCGCCGATGATTATCTGGAGTTGCAAAATGCTGCCACACCGGAGTTGCCATTGGCTGCAATATACAGCCTGGCCTATGCTGCCGTGCTTACCGACTGGAGTTTTGCCTGCAACGCAATATGGCAGGCAAATGCCTTGACCAATGCTGGGGGTGAGACCTGGGGTTATTGGTTCACCGACCGACTGAGCGATGCGCCCCTCGGCGAAGCTTTGCCCTTTTCACTGGGCGCGTCCCATGGTGCAGAGTTGCCCTATCTGATGTATTCCGAAGCGGAGCTGCTGAGCCGTAACGGCGTGGGCGAAACCGATGCAGACGATCACCTTAATCTGTCGAATCGTATGCTGGATTACTGGGCGCAGTTCGCTGCTGCTGGCAATCCCGATACGGTCGATGGTGTGGCGGCGGCCTGGCCTCGGTTTGAGGCATTACCTGCCGGCGAGCTACTGGAACTAACGTCACCAGAACCGGCATCTGCCGCGGTAAATGTCTACTATCCCTATCATCGCTGCGGCTACTGGGCTAACCCTCCTCTGGAATCTGTTCCTGCGCCTTGAGCTTTGCAGTCTGCCGTAGCTGCGGCAGCTTCCCTCGCTCTATTTGGCGAGGGAAGCTGGCAAGGCTTTGGTGGCGTAAACCCGAGGGAATTCACCTGTGACCCGACGCGGACGCCAAAAGCTTTAAAGAAGCTCCCGGCGCTGTCAGCGCAAACATTAACCGCGAACTAGCACAAGCCGGACGGCAGGCGGATATGCATGGCAACCGGCAGGTGGTCGGAAATGGCATGTGGCAGCACATCAACCTGCTCAACGCTGAGGCTGGGGCTAACGAGAATGTGGTCAAGTACACGCGCCGGCTTCCAGCTGGGATAGGTGCCGGGCAGGTCGGGGGCCTGGAGGTCTGCCCCTTTTAGTGGCGAGTGCTGCAGCAGATCTTCGGCGTGGGTGTTCATGTCGCCCATCAGGACGACGTGGCGGTGATCGGCGATGCGTTCGCGCACGTAGGCGAGCTGGTTGGCGCGGCCCTTGGTGCTCAGTGCCAGATGCATCATGACCACCAGCAATGACTCCTCACCCTGGCCGAACTGGGTCAGGATGGCGCCGCGGCCCGGCAGAATGCCCGGCAGCTTGTGGTCTTCCAGCAGGTCCGGCGCATAGCGGCTCAGGAGCCCGTTGGAGTGCTGGGCGAAGCGGCCAAGATTGCGGTTCAATTGCTGGTACCAGTAAGGGAAACCGCTTTCCCTGGCCAGATGCTCAACCTGATTGACGAAGCCTGAGCGCAGGCTTCCGCCGTCGACCTCCTGCAGGGCAACAAGGTCAAACTCGTTGAGCAGCTGGGCGACCTTGCCCAGCTGGTGCTGACGGCTGGCGCTGGGCAGCAGATGCTGCCAGCTGCGGGTCAGGTAGTGATGATACTTCTGGGTGTTGATGCCGACCTGAATGTTGAAGCTCAACAGGCGGAGGATTTCCGGGAGTGGGCGCTGCTCTGTCTGGCACTGGCTGTTGATCCGCAGCTCACCCGGCGCCATATGGCCCCGAGTGGTGCGGGTCGAGCTGATGTTGCCGACGGACAGCATGATTCAGCCCTGCTTGGCCTGGCGCTCCTGCTCGACCAGGTACTCGGCAATTTTCAGCATGTTCTCGAAGGTACCGGCCATCTTGCCTTCGATGCGGTACTTGCCATTGACGATCAGGCAGGGAACGCCGGTAGCACGGTAGTCGCGGGCAAGGCGGCCGGCCTGATCGACGCGGCTCTTCACGCCGAAGGACGACCAGGCGCGCTCGAATTCTTCGCTGCTGACGCCGTAGGGGGCAAGAAACTCAGCCATCGCTTCGGTGTTCTGCAGCGGGTTTTTTTCACGATGGATAGCGTTAAACACCGCGTTGTGCGTTTCTTCCAGCTTGCCGAGGCTGTCCAGCGTGTAGAACAGTTGGCCGTGGGTATTCCAGGCCCCACCGAACATCGCAGGCACCGGACGGAAGTTGACGTCTTCTGGCAGTGTCTTGGACCAGGCATCGATGGTTGGCTGGAAGGCATAGCAGTGTGAACAGCCATACCAGAACAGTTCAGCTACTTCGATTTTGTCAGGATCCTGGGTGGGCGCCGGAGTTGGCAGAACGACGTAGTGGACGCCTTCCTGGTAGGTAGTCTCTTGAGCCTGGGCCAGTGCAAAGCTGCCGAGCAGCCAGATCAGGGCAACGCTGAACAACACACGCATGTAGTTCTCCATTACGGGGTAGTGACAGATTTCAGACCCGACAGTAGAGCAAAGATTCCGCGATTACCAGACGTAACTGTGGCGCGGTATTACCGTAGTAAAGCGCGCATGCAAAAAGGGGTAGCCGATGGCTACCCCTTTTCATTGCAACACTGCGCGCGCTTAACGCAGGCCCTGGATATAGCTGGCAACAGCCTCGATATCCTTGTTGCTGAGGCGGCTGGCAACGGTGCGCATGATCATGCTGTCGCCGTCGTTGGTACGGTTGCCTTCGCGGAAGTCGGTCAGCTGTTTGGCAGTGTAAGCCGCGTGCTGGCCAGCCAGGTGCGGGTAGGCTGCCGGAGCGTTACCCTGACCGGTCGGGGAGTGGCAGCCGGTGCACGCAGGCAGGCCGGTTTCCAGGTTGCCGCCACGGAAGATTTCTTCGCCACGGGCTGCCAGCGCCGGATCAGCCACCCCGAGGGTGCCGGTCTGGGAGGCGTAATAGGCCGCCAGGTCAGCCATGTCCTGTTCGCTCATGCCGTCAAGAATGCCGGTCATCTCGATGACGTTGCGACGGCCTTCCTTGATGTCGGTGATCTGCTTGAGCAGGTAGCGCTCGCCCTGACCGGCCAGTTTCGGGAAGTTCGGTGCAGCGCTGTTGCCGTCTGCTCCGTGGCAGGCGCCGCAAACGGCAGCCTTGGCCTGGCCAGCTTCAGCATTGCCCTCAACAGCGTGCGCACCAGTGGCGACGCCCAGGGTCAACGCCAGACTAACGAGTAATTTATTCATCGGCTAATCCAATAACGGCTAAAAGAAAACGGTTGGCAGTGCCTGCAGTCCGGCCTTAATGACCGCGTTATCAAGGGCAGGCAGCCGTGATTGTTTGCCCCATGCTAGCCGCGCGCTGCGCAGGGTGCAATGGCTGAAATGCCGCACCCCGGGTCGCACCTGCGGCGCTTCTGGGTTCTCGGGCTGACCGACCATCACCCTGCGCCTGGGCGCGGGTCAATTGGTCAGTGCTTCCCATAACCGCGGCATTATATACTAAGCCTGCCGCAAACGTGAATGTCATCAGTGCCCGGCTTTGGTATGTCGGCCCAAACGGAAATCCCATGTCCTCGAGTACTCCACTTGTTTCTCTCTGCCAGCAGGCCACCTTTATCAAAAGCGCCAGTCTGGTTACCCAGTGCCCGCCTGATATCGGTCTGGAAGTGGCCTTTGCCGGACGCTCCAACGCCGGCAAGTCCAGCGCGCTCAATACGCTGACCCACGCCCGACTGGCGCGGACCTCCAAAACGCCTGGCCGCACGCAATTGATCAACTTCTTTCGGCTGGATGATGAGCGACGGCTGGTGGACCTGCCCGGTTACGGCTACGCCAAGGTGCCACTGGAATTGAAGGCGCACTGGCAACAGCATCTGGACGCCTATCTCACCGGCCGTCGCAGTCTGGCGGGCCTGGTGCTGGTCATGGATCTGCGTCATCCCCTGTCGGATTTCGACTGCATGATGCTGGAATGGGCTCGCAAGAGTGGCATCCCGGCCCATGTACTGCTGAGCAAGGCGGACAAGCTGGCCTATGGTGCGGCCAAGAACGAGCTGCTCAAGGTGCAGGCGAGAATGCGCAAGGAGCTGCGTTCCGATGCCACAGTGCAGCTGTTTTCATCACCCAAGCGCCAGGGGGTTGAGCAGGCGCATGAGGTGCTGGCTGGCTGGCTGTTCCCGCCGGAGGCAGAGGCTGGGCAGGAAGAGTTGGAGTCCTGATTCTCCGGAGTTGGCAAAAAAAACGTAAAAAAAACCCCGAGCTTCTATGGGGAGGGAGGCTCGGGGTTCAACTAACCGGGCTGTGCTAGGAAAGGGAGTGCCCGGTTTTTCTGCCAACACTAAATCACATCTAAGGAGCATGAATGGCTCTCAAGCCGTTCATAAGCTCTGACCGGGCAGGTTCGGGATAAGTTCAAAAAAAATTTTAGATGGGTTGGTTATGAAAACGGCAGCGCTTAGGCGCTGCCGTTTTCAGCCGCAAGCCGCAAGCCGCAAGCCGCAAGCCGCAAGCCGCAAGCCG
>CETJ01089112.1_pt1 | contig 51276 bp, 47 predicted proteins | sample 531341 | NCBI WGS metagenome assembly CETJ01 (sample SAMEA2622677, study PRJEB7988) | marine metagenome | isolation source: saline water (ENVO:00002010), including | reverse complement strand
TTCTGCAGCTGCTGCTCGCTCTGGCTCATCACGCCGTCGAGCACCCAACCTTCGTTGACACAGTGCTCAAAGGTCGCCAGCGCCTGATCGGCGCGCTCGTCGGTGGTGGCTTCGAATTCCAGCAGCGCGTAGAACGGGCAATCGGTTTCGAACGGTGCCGGCACGTCGCCACGGCCTAGCACCTTGGCCAGTGCCTTGTCGGAGAAAAACTCGAAGGCGGTCAGGTCCAGCTTGTCCTGGAAAGCGTGCAGCACCGGCATGATCGATTCGAAGTCCGGCGTGCCCAGCACCAGCGCTGTCAGGTTGGTCGGCTGACGCTCCAGACGCATGGTCGCCTCGACGACGAAACCCAGCGTGCCCTCCGCGCCGATGAACAGCTGGCGCAGGTCATAGCCGGTGGCGTTCTTGATCAGGTCCTTGTTCAGCTCAAGCAGATCGCCTTTACCAGTGACGACCTTCAGCCCCGCCACCCAGTTACGAGTCATGCCGTAGCGAATCACCTTGATACCGCCCGCATTGGTGCCGATGTTGCCGCCGATCTGGCTGGAGCCGGCCGAGGCAAAATCCACTGGGTAGTAGAGCCCCTTGTCTTCGGCAAACTGCTGCAGCTGTGCGGTGACCACGCCCGGCTGGCAGACAGCTGTGCGATCCATCTCGTTGAATTCGAGAATCTGGTTCATGTAGTCGAACGAGACCACCACCTCACCATTAGCGGCGACCGCCGCAGCAGAGAGACCGGTCCGGCCGCCAGATGGCACCAGCGCCACCTTGCGCTCATTGGCCCAGCGCACGATCGCCTGAACCTGCTCGATGCTCTTCGGAAACACGATGGCCGAGGGTGCAGGGGCATATTGCTTGGTCCAGTCCTTGCCGTAGGTATTCAGCGAATCGGCATCGGTCAGCACCTTGCCAGGCTCGACCAGGGTCTTCAGCTCGTCGATCAGGGCGAGATCGGTCATCATGGGAACTCTCATTCGATTCATGGTCACCCTGAGCACGCTTCAGCTCAGGACAGGGGGTGTTTCGAGGGGCCTGTATGCTAGCATACGCACCCTTTTGAAACGTGCCTCGGCAGCTCCCGACACCGCTGATACCGGGTCGGCCAGCCTTCGCTGGACACTTCGTCCTTCCCTCCGGCCTTAAGGTTTTAATGCAGATGAGCCAGACCTCTCTCGACAAGAGCAAGATCAAGTTCCTTCTTCTCGAAGGCGTGCACCAGAACGCTGTCGACACCCTCAAGGCCGCCGGTTACTCCAACATCGAGTACCTCAAGACCGCGCTGACCGATGCGGAACTGAAGGAGAAGATCGCCGACGCGCATTTCATCGGCATCCGTTCGCGCACCCAGCTCACCGAAGAAGTCTTCGACGCAGCGCAGAAACTGATCGCCGTCGGCTGCTTCTGCATTGGCACCAACCAGGTCGACCTCAATGCCGCCCGTGAACGCGGAATCGCGGTGTTCAACGCGCCCTACTCCAACACCCGCTCGGTGGCAGAACTGGTGCTGGCCGAAGCCATTCTGCTGCTACGTGGAATTCCCGAGAAGAACGCCTCCTGCCACCGCGGCGGCTGGATTAAGTCTGCGGCCAATTCTTTCGAGATCCGCGGCAAGAAGCTGGGCATCATCGGTTACGGTTCCATCGGCACGCAGCTGTCGGTGCTCGCCGAGAGCCTCGGCATGCAGGTCTTCTTCTATGACGTGGTGACCAAGCTGCCGCTGGGCAACGCCACTCAGATCGGCTCGCTGTACGAACTGCTGGGCATGTGCGACATCGTCTCCCTGCATGTTCCCGAACTGCCGTCCACTCAGTGGATGATCGGTGAAAAGGAAATCCGCGCCATGAAGCAAGGCGCCATTCTGATCAACGCCGCGCGTGGCACCGTTGTAGAACTGGATCACCTGGCCGCCGCGATCAAGGATGAGCACCTGATCGGTGCCGCCATTGACGTGTTCCCGGTCGAGCCCAAGTCCAACGACGATGAATTCGAGAGCCCCCTGCGTGGTCTTGATCGCGTGATCCTGACCCCGCACATCGGCGGCTCCACTGCCGAAGCCCAGGCCAACATCGGCCTGGAAGTCGCCGAGAAGCTGGTCAAGTACAGCGACAACGGTACCTCGGTGTCCTCCGTCAACTTCCCTGAAGTCGCCCTGCCCTCGCATCCGGGCAAGCACCGCCTGCTGCATATCCACGAGAACATCCCAGGCGTGATGAGCGAGATAAACAAGGTGTTCGCCGACAACGGCATCAACATCTGCGGTCAGTTCCTGCAGACCAACGAAAAGGTCGGCTACGTGGTAATCGACGTGGACAAGGAATATTCCGACCTGGCGCTGGAAAAGCTCCAGCACGTCAACGGCACTATCCGCAGCCGCGTACTGTTCTAAACACAGCACTGGCGGGACCGAACGGGAGGCTCAGGCCTCCCGTTTTTCGTTTGCCGCTTGGGCTGAAACAGACCTGCATCGTTTGATCAGTTAGAGGCTGGGTCCCGATTCTCGCTCGAGCGGGCGTCTGGCCGAACAGGTTGCGACGGGTTCTCGACCGGGATTACCGGCGGCGCCTCAGGCAGCGACTCCGGCGTTGGTGGTCGTGGCTGGCCATGACTTTCACCCTCGATCACGCCCTGGCGTGGCTCACGTGAGTCCAACGGATGCTCGCGAGCCTTTTCCGGGTGCGTCGGGCCGGTTCCGGCGGCGATCGCCAGCGGCGCTGTTATCAGTATCGAAGCGCATAACCAGATGCGTGTGACCATGATGTTCTCCCCATCATCAGCCCTCTGCGGCCAGCCCCGACGGCGGGCGCTGACGGCTGCGCAAGAAAAAGCCCCAGCAGGGCCGGGGCTTTTCATCTAGCTGCGACGCCAAATCAGTTGCCAGTGGCACTGTTCCCCGTAGCGGTGGTATTGCCGACACTGGTACCTGTCTCAGTACCGGGGCCTGCCGTCTCACCGTCGACGGTGGTGCCTGCTCCGGTTGTCAATCCAGTGCGGTCGGTGTCGTCGGTGGTTTTGCCATCCATCATGGTGTCGTCATGAGCGCCATCCATCTTGCCGTCATGAGTGCCACCCATCTTGCCGTCATGAGTGCCGCTTTTCATTGCACTGCTTTTCGAATCGTAGGCGTCCTTGTCGTGCATGGCGCCGTTATCAGTAGTGCCAGCAAAAGCAGAAGCAGACATCAGGCCGGCCAGTGTCAGCGCGGCGAGCTTGGTCGTTTGCATGATCGCTCTCCAGTTCAAGGGGTTCACCTAATACGGCAATGGTGGTGGAAATAAATTTCACCTTGCTGCATGACAGGATCTTTCAGAACCGATGAAGGCCTTATGCGGCGGGCCTCACGGGCATATCGCCATTGGTCGCCAAGCCAGGACAAAACCGTTCGTCGGCAGTTCTTTATGACCTTGCGCCGGCCGTTCACCAGCGGTTTGTTATGGCGCGCGTGGCTGGGGGCTAATCGCTGACGGTCGATGAGGCCGCAGACGAGACAGTAGGCTGATGGACATCCCTTTCATGCAGCGTTGTCAGGCTATCCAGCCCCCGCAGCAGGCCACGCCAGCAGGCGAAGCCGGTAGATCGACAGGTTCAACGACCCGCCGACATTCACCCCACAGGAGATGTTTGAAGGCATCAATGCGAGACCAAGCAGCAGACCGATGAGTGACGTGCGCACTGGCGGTTCGCGCGAAGGGTACAGATGCAGGCTCCATCGAACGGGTGATTGACTCGACATGGATCGCTTGGTCCGCCAAGCCGCTTATTTAACCGTCTGTCGGGTTGTCATCCTTAGCACGCAGATGCCGGCCTAATCCCAGCTGGAACGCTGAACTTCGTCATTTCTGGCCGGTCGTTTAGTAACTTTTCTATGCAGCATAACGGCACCCCAGACCAAGGATTGAACATGGACGAAGCGGATTTCACCCACCGGGAACGTAACCGGCCTACTGTCACCCTGCTGACCGGCAATGAGCTACTGGGACTGTTCTTCAAGCACTTTCTTGGTGAGCAGGCTCAGCTAGAGGTAGCCCTGGCGCGGCTCGAGAAAATCGTTCCGGGCAGCACCGATCTCTATCTACTCGACTCTGGAAACAGCCAGACCGAGCAACTGTCGACGCTGCTTGATCAGCTTGATGAGCAGACGCCCGTTGCGCTGGTCAATATCGCGCCGGAACAGGCCGAGCAGCTGGTCGACAAGCACCCCACCATTCGTGGCGTGTTTTACAGTCATGCCACGCGCGAGCATCTGCTCGACGGCATTCAGGTCCTACTGGACGGCGGCGACTGGCTTCCTAGGGTTCTGACCGAACGGCTGCTCAGCCAATGGCGACGCATGCGCCAACTCGCCGGCAGCAAGCCGTCACTGACGTTGCGCGAGCGCGAAATTCTCAGCCTGGCCGGCAAAGGCCTGTCGAATGCCGAGATCGCCGAACAACTGTGCCTGAGCCCGCACACCATCAAGAGCCACATCCATAACCTGTTGCGCAAGATTGGCGCGTCCAATCGGGCCGAGGCGGCCTTTCTGCTTCGCGGCCGGCTGGATTGGTCCGAGTCGTGCCACGCCTGACGCTGTGCCTGTTGCTGCTGAGCCTGGCTGGCCCCCTCCAGGCCGAGGAGCCGCTCAGCCAGGCGCAGGGCGAGGCCGAGCTGAGTGGGCTGATCATCGACAACACCATCACCCGCTTCGGCCATGATTTTCACCGCTACCTCAGCTTCCAGCTGCAGGACGCCAGCGCGCTAGAAGGCGATCTGGTGGTGCGCGAACGCCCTTCGGCGCGCTGGGGCAGCCTGGTCTGGGTGGAGTACGGACAGCTCACCGTCTACCGGCGGTTTCTGCAGCCCAACGTCGCGGAGATAGAGGAAATCGCCACCCAAGCCGCGCAGTTGATATTGGAAGAGGTCAACCGAAGCAAGCTGCAGAACCTGCTTCAGGACACTTTCGACATGGACCGGGGCGAATTGTGAGCGACCAAGGAGTTAATCCGGCCCGCTCATCACGTAGCGCTTGTTTTGCACCGTTCGATGGATGTTCAGCACCCGGCCCGCAGACAAGAATCCGAGCACTACTTCGAGGTGCCTGCATGGATCGTCTAGCCCTACTGCGCCGCGGCTTTCTCGCCGCTCTTCTGCTCACCGGTCACGCGGTTCATGCGGCCGACCTGATGGACAACGGGGATCTTGCAGACGGCTCGTTGAACCTTGCCAGTCCGGCGGGGGCCGCCTGGCAGCTGCCCGACATGCAGGTCGCACGGGTGCTGCAAACAGGCAGTGACAACCTGGCCGACGTAAGCCAGACCGGCACAGCTCAGCTGGCGAACATCGTGCAACAGGGCAGCGACCAGCAGGCCTTCATTCTTCAGCAAGGCGAAAACCAGATCGCAACCATTTTGCAGATCGGCGAGGGCAACCTGGCGGATATCAGCCAGATCGGCAGCGACAACCAGGCCGCCATCGCTCAGATCGGCTCAGACAATGCTGCCAGCATCGAACAGCTCGGCAGTGGCTTGAGCAGCAGTGTCACCCAATACGGCAGCGGCCAAAGCGTCCAGATCGTCCAGCATCGCTAATAAGAAGGTAACCCTATGCGCAGTCTGCATCTCCTCGCGTCAGCCGCTTTGCTGTCCGTCGCCATTGGCGCCCATGCCGACAACAACGCCAAACTTGTACAGACCGGCAGTGATAACGACGCCACGATTGATCAGACGGGCGTGCTGAACGAGGCGACAATCCGGCAGAACGGTACGGCTAACAGCGGTTCGATCTACCAGGGCGTAATTGCTGAGCAGAATGTGGCCAGCATCGTCCAAATCGGCAGCAATAACGCCTCTGTCTACCAAGGTGATGAAACTTACTTTTCCAGCGCCAGCGTCTATCAGCAGGGCACCGATAACCGCGCCGAGGTCGAGCAGACCTGGTATGCCAATGACCTGCGCCTCAGTAGCATTGGCGACAACAACGTCATTACCGCAATCCAGCAGGGGTTTGCCCAGGCCGAGGCGTATCAGATTGGCAACGACAATTCGCTGGTAATGACCCAAGACGGCTTTTACCACGGCACCACGCTGGCGGTTTACCAGGTCGGCGATGAGAATCGGGTGACCATCGGGCAGGGCGATGGCGGCAATATCAAGCTGGCCCAGAACGGCAATCTGAACACCGCGACGATCTCGCAGTACAACCTGTTTGGGGAAGTCGAGTTCAATCAGGCAGGCGACGACAACCTGCTGACAGTTGAACAGAGCGGGCGTAGCAATTCGTTCAGAGGGTCCTCAACCGGAAACAGCAACAGTGTCGAGTTGGTGCAATGGTTCGACGGCAACCAAGCCAGCGTCGTGCAGTCCGGCGATGACAACATCGCCGCCATCAACCAGCTAGCCGGATACAACGAAGCCCGCATCAACCAGGTCGGCATGGCAAACCAGGCCTCGATCACCCAGAACGCTGAGCTCATGAACGCGGTCATCTCGCAGACGGGGACCGGCAACATGGCCACCGTTACCCAACAGTGATCCCCTCCCTTGGCCTTCGCTTATGCTCACTGCGACCCTCGCCGCCATGCTGTTAGCCTCTGCCGCCGGCCCGGTTGACGCTCGCCTGGAGCTAGTACCTGAAGCCGACCGATTGAATCTGCGGTTGTGCTTCAGCAGTGCCAAAGTCCACAAGCTAAGCTATCAGCTGGAAGTGCGCGCTCAAGGCCGAGCCGGCACCAGTCGCAGCCGCCAATCAGGCGAGCTGACCAGCGCCCCCCAAACCCAATGCCCGCTGAACAACTGGCTGGGCGTGGCGCCCGATAGCCATATCGAGGCAACCGTCACCTGGACCATCGACGGTGAAGAGCAAACACCTTTGCACCAGAGCTACCCGTCCACCGAACCCGCGGGTGCTCCGAAGCCGGCTCCTCGCCAGTCGCCGGCAGCGGAGAGCATGGTCGCCAGGTCCGCTTCAAATCTGCGATAGCTGTCGCGGCTGGTGACGTGAGAGCCGGCGCCCCAGCTCAATGCCCTTCAGCTCCACGTACTGGTACGTCAGGCTCGATATCGCCAGCACCATTCCCAGCTCGAGCAGGGTGAGCAGATCGTCGACCACGACGCTGCCACTGCTGATGTAACGCATGATCTGCTCGCTTCCTGGCTGCTGCAGAATCGTGGTGTATTCGGTGCCGGAAAGCTTCGACAGCACCACCGCCGCACTGGTGAAGGCAAAGATGACCGCTGCATGGGTCAGGTAGATCGAGAAGGACAGTTCCCCCAGGCGGGCGAAGCCGCGGCGCTGCAACAGCTGCGAAACCGCACCGCGCTCGCTGGCGAAAACCAGCACCACCCCACAGAACAGCAGGCTGGCGATGATGCCCTGATGCGGCGATTCGTGAGTCAGTGTGCGGTACACCAGCAACAGGCAAAGCAGCTCGAGCACACTGAAGAACAGCCGGTCTTCAAAGCGGCTGATGGCTGGCTCCAGCTTCTGGTAGAGCAGATAGGTCAGCGCCCCGGCAAAGAAGCAGGAAGCGCCGCGCCAGATGAAGGGCTTGATCACGTCCAGCTGGACATACAGCGCCGCGAAGGACACCAGCGTTGCCAGTGCCAGGATCTGTGCGCAGTACCGCGGCATTGCCACCAGAACCATTCCCAGCACCATGTATAGGTAGTACTCGATGCTGATGCTCCAGGCCGGCGTGTTGAACGACAGGCTGTTGAAGTCGCCAATCCAGCTCTGCAGCAACAGGGCGTTGGGCAGGATTTCGCCAGGTGCCGTCTTGCCAGTGAAGGCTGCATCGTTGAAGGAGAAGCCGTGATGCTCTGCCCAGAGTTTGCCGAACTCCAGGCCAATGAAGACCAGCAGCATCAGCAGGTGCAACGGATACAACCGAAAGGTGCGGCTGATGATGAAACGCCTGAGCACAACGGGGCCGAACTCGCGCCCGCCGTAGGCGTGAAACATCACAAAACCGCTAAGCACGAAAAAGAACTCGACGAACAAGTCGGAGTGCCGGAAGAAACTCAGTTCGGAAAAACTCAACATGATCTGGGTATGGAACAGCACCACCGCAATCGCACAGATACCGCGAAAACTATCCAGCACAACAAAGCGTTTCATTCCTGCACCTAGCTCGATATCGAGGCATACCACGGCAAGAGACTAATGCCGGCGTCTTGATCAAATGGGGGATGCGGGAGGAATCTCCCAAGCGAAATTGAGAGCAATTGGCCATCAAAAGAGTTCCGAAGAATCTGAAACATTTGTACATATTTCCTCCCGACTCTCGCCGATCAAAGTGGCCGGGAGCAATCGAGTAGCCGCCCTGCTCTTGCTAGCCCCCACATAGACGACCTGCCTCCAGCCCAACCAGCGCTGCCATCCATCGCCTGCCCGGAACCGGAAGCGGGGCCGCGGCTTCTACCGAGCCCACCCCATGCCGCTATTCGAGGAGACCCGATGCGCACTTCTCTCAAACCCTTGCATGAGCAGGTCATCGTCATTACCGGCGCTTCGAGCGGTATCGGCCTGGCCACGGCCCGCCTCGCCATCGAAAAGGGCGCACGCGTGGTGCTGGTGGCGCGCAACGAAGAAGCGCTGTTCGAAATCGAGCGAGAGCTTAATGCGGGGAATCGCGTCCTTCACGTCATGGCCGACGTGGGCGAGCGGGCGCAGCTGGAACGCGTCGCCAGCGAGACGATCTCGCGCTTCGGTGGCTTTGATACCTGGATCAACAATGCCGGCAGCTCGGTCTGGGGACGCTTCGACGAGGTCAGCGACGAAGACCACCAACAAGTCATGCAGACCAACTTCTGGGGCACGCACTACGGCTCGTCCATCGCGGTGAAGCATTTGCGTGATAAAGGCGGTGCGCTGATCAACATCGGCAGTGTCGAGTCGGCCAATGCCCTGCCCTTCCACAGCAGCTACAGCGCCAGCAAGCATGCGATCAAGGCGATGACCGATGTGTTGCGCGTCGAGCTGCAGAAGTCGCGCACGCCAGTATCGGTGACTCTGGTACGCCCCTCGTCGACCGACACCCAGTTCATGGACCACTCCAAGAACTACCTGCCCAGTGCTCCGGTGTTTCCGCCGCCCGTCTACGCGCCGGAAGTCGTCGCCCGCGCGATTCTGCATGCTGCCGAGCATCCGCAGCGCGACGTCTATATCGGCAATGCCAAGCTGCTCTCACGGCTCGCGCAAAACGCACCGCGCCTGGCTGACTGGGTGAACCGCACCTTCGTTTACGACACCATCAAAAGCGGCCGCTCGGATCGACACCCGCACGGCGCCCTCCATGCCAGCGATGTCGGCCGTGCAGGCGACGGCAGCGCCAGCGGCAATTATCCCGGCAGAGTGCTAACGCGCAGCCTCTACACCCGCGCCGCGCAGCACCCGGTCGCAACCACCGCCGCGGTAGCCGTGGGCGCAGCAGCACTGGTCGCGCTGTTGGGCCGTCGCGGACGCTAGCGGATCACCGGCGCAGCTCATACTGCGCCGGCTGCATGGTCGTTCAGCTCAGGTTCAGCCAGGGTTCAGGCGCCGTTCAGCGGTGCCTAGGCAGGATGGAGACGTGAATTTTCCACGCCTGCATTCCACGCCTGCAAAGGAGCGACACATGAGCAAGCTGCATACCCTGGCCATCGCCACCACCCTCAGCATCTTCAGCTTCGGCGCCCAAGCCGCCGACAACTTTGCCGGTCTTACTTGGGGCAAGAGCACCGTCAACATCGACCGCTCCAGCACACTGAAGCAGAACATGCCGGGCGCGAATCGCTTCGATGACACCATCAAGAACAGCGGCACCTGGGGCATCCGCGCCGGCCAGATGACCGACGAGGCGCGCTACTATGCCACCTACGAAAACGTCTCCGACGACTACGGCAGCTCTCTCAAGCTGCGCCAGCAGAACCTGATCGGCAGCTACGACCTGTTCTTGCCAGTTGGAGATACCACCCGCTTGTTCGGTGGTGCCAGTGCCGGTCTGACGAAACTCGAGAACGAGTCCAGCGGTTACCGCCGCGACAGCGATATCGGCTATCTGGTTGGCCTGCAAGCCGGAGTGTTGCAGGACGTCGGCCACAACACCTCGATCGAAGCGGGTTACCGTTACCTGCGCAGCAATGCCGGTACCGAAGTCGCCGAGCGAGGCGTCGGCAAGGTGGGTTCCATCGACCTGCATAGCACCAAGCAGGCCTACCTGGGCGTGAACTACAAGTTCTGAGCCAGCGGCGCTAGGCCGCAAGTTGCATCAACAGGAACACGGCCGGGATTGTCCCGGCCGTTTGCATGACAGGAGCCGGAAATGAAAGTGCTGGTGGTGGAAGACGAGGCGCTGCTGCGCCACCACCTACTGACTCGCCTGAGCGAAAGTGGGCACGTGGTCGATGCGGTAGCCGATGCCGAAGAGGCGCTGTACCAGACCCGCGAATTCAATCATGACCTGGCGGTGGTCGATCTCGGTCTGCCAGGCATATCTGGCCTGGATCTGATTCGCCAGCTGCGCAGCAATGGCGAACGTTTCCCCATCCTCATCCTCACCGCGCGCGGTAATTGGCAGGACAAGGTCGAAGGACTGGCCGCCGGCGCCGACGACTATGTCGTCAAACCCTTCCAGTTCGAGGAGCTGGAGGCGCGGCTCAACGCGTTGCTGCGGCGCTCGTCCGGCTTTACCCAGGCAAGTATCGAGGCCGGCCCACTCAAGCTCGACCTCAACCGCAAGCAGGCGCTGGTCGATGACGAGCCGCTGCCTCTGACTGCGTTCGAATATCGCATCCTGGAATACCTGATGCGTCACCAGCAGCAGGTTGTGGCCAAGGAGCGCCTGATGGAGCAGCTCTACCCGGACGACAACGAGCGCGACGCCAACGTCATCGAAGTGTTGGTCGGACGTTTACGGCGCAAGCTGGAGGCGCACGGCGGGCTGAAACCTATCGATACCGTTCGCGGCTTGGGTTATCTGTTCACCGAGCGCTGCCGATGACGCTGCGTTGGCGCCGCCGCTGGCGATTGCTGGCCAGAGCCTCGCATAACGGCAGTCTGTCGCTTCGCCTGCGCCTGATGCTCGGCGCCACCTGCCTCGCCTTCCTGTTCATGCTTGCCCTGCTGCCGGTGCTGCAGGCTGCGTTCAGCCTCGCCTTCGAAAGGGTCATCGAAGAGCGTTTGGCTGCCGATGCCAATACGTTGATCACCGCATCGCGTATCCAAGCAGGCCAGCTGCTGATGCCGGAGCGTCTGCCCGACGAAGAATTCGACCTGCCTGATGCCAGGCTGCTGGGCTACATCTACGACCCGCAGGGCAAACGGCTCTGGCAGTCGCGCTCGGCTGAAGATGAGTCCATCGACTACCAGCCGCGCCTGCAGGGCGATGTCACCGAATTCCTGCGCGTTCGCGATGCTGAAGGCGCCGAATATTTCGTCTACGACGTCGAGCTGCGGCTGAACAACGACCAGCGCCAGGCGTTCAGCTTTGTCACCATGCAACCCACCAGTGAATACCGCAGCCTGTTCGAGGAATTTCGCAGGCAGCTCTATCTCTGGCTTGGCGGCGGCCTGCTGGTGTTGCTGACGCTGCTCTGGCTGGGCCTGACCTGGGGCTTTCGCTCGCTCAAGCGCCTGAGCCACGAGCTTGATCAGGTTGAGGCCGGTAGGCTGGATCGCCTCAGCGACCAGCACCCACGAGAACTGCTGCGCCTGACCCGCTCACTGAACCGATTGCTCGATGGCGAGCGGCGACAGCGTGAGCAATACCGCAACTCGCTCGGGGATCTGGCGCACAGCCTGAAAACACCCCTGACGGTGCTGCAGAGCGTTGGCGAAGTCATCAGTAGCCAACCCCACAACCGCGACCAGTCCCGAGTCATGCGGGACCAGATCGAGCGCATGAGCCAGCAGATCGGTTATCAGCTGCAACGCGCCAGCCTGGGCCAGAGCGGCCTCATTCGCCACCGGGCTGCGCTGCAACCTTTGCTGGTGCGCTTGTGCAGTACGCTGGACAAGGTCTATCAGGACAAGCGCGTGCAGGTCGAGCTGCAACTTCCGGCCAACGCCACCCTGCCGCTGGAACAGGGCGCACTGATGGAACTGCTCGGCAACCTGCTGGAAAACGCCTACCGGCTCTGCCTCCATCAGGTGCGCATCAGCCTGCAGCAGGTCGACGAACAGCTGATCCTGAGTGTCGAGGACGACGGGCCTGGTGTACCGGCTGACCAGCGTGCACGTATCTTGCGTCGCGGTGAGCGGCTGGACGCCCAGCATCCTGGCCAGGGCATCGGCCTGGCGGTGGTGAAGGACATCATCGACAGCTACGGCGGAGAACTCAGGCTGGATGATTCTGATCTGGGCGGCGCGGCGTTCCGGCTACACCTACCGCTCGACTGACCCGACGAAGGGCTCTGAGGATGGATGCCAGCGGCGGGTACTGGCTGCTACAGTTCCAGGCCAAGTCACCTACCGGATGCGACAGATGTCACTGGACGACAACAAACGGCTGGTCCGTCAGCATATCGACCTGAGCTGGAACCGCGGACACCTGGCCCTCGCCGAGAAGCTGCACAGCAAGGATTTCCTCTACAAGAGCTCCTTCGTTGGCCACGCGATGGCCAGTCCCGCCTTTGCTGCGATGGTCACACAGATCCGCACTGCCATGCCTGACCTTGAGGTAGTCGTCGAAGACTGCGTTGCCGAAGGCGACAAGGTGGTTACCTGGAGCACCCTGATTGGCACCATCGAAACACCCGCGCTCGGCTATCCGCCCAGCGACAAGGTCTTGAGCATTTCGGCCATGGCGTTCTGGACCCTGACGCCCGGACAGCAGATCCGCGAAATCTGCACCATGTTCGACATGGAAAGCTTCCGAGCCCAGCTTGGGCTGGCGACCCGCACCTACGCCGAGAAAGCCCTGCCCTGACGGCAACTACCTGCCAGGAGGGGACCGTTCGGTTATTCGCAGCAGTCATCGCCCCGGTTTCGCGGTCCATTGCACAGGCCCCGATTCTGAAAAGGCAGGTTGAATGCACCGCCCGCTGTTGCTCAAAACCCTGGTTTTTCTCGTAGTACTGGCCTTGATGGTGTCCGCGATCGATCCGCATGACCGCGCCACCTGGCTGCTGGAAGTCTTACCGGTGGCCATCTTGCTGCCGGCGCTGGTCTACAACCACCATCGATTTCCGCTTTCGTCCCTGCTGTATCTGTTACTGGCTGTCCAGGCGCTGGGGCTGGTTGCGGGCGGGCATTACACTTTCGCCCGCGTGCCGGTGGGCTTCTGGCTACAGGACTGGCTGGACCTCAGCCGCAACCACTACGACCGCATTGGGCATTTCTTCCAGGGCGTTGTGCCTGCGCTGATCGCTCGGGAACTGCTGGTGCGAAAGGACCGGGTTCATGGCAAACACCTGTTGCCGTTTGTTTGCGTGAGCATGGCCATGATGCTCAGCGCGGCCTACGAACTGGTCGAATGGGCGGCGGCCCTTGCGCTTGGTCAGGGGGCCAAAGCCTTTCTCGGCATGCAGGGTGATCAGTGGGACACCCAGGCGGACATGTTCTGCGCACTGCTCGGCAGCCTCACCGCCATGACGCTGCTGGTGCGTTTACACGACCGCAGCATGGCCGCCATCGGCAGGCCTCAACCGGTACGCTCAGCCATCCAGGGCGAAACCGCGAGATAAATGACGGCTGCTCGCTATCGATCTAATTGAATAAAAGAACTGGCTGAGTGAATCAGTAAAACGCTGTTTTCGGGTTATCACATACGTCGATTTGTACTATTGATACGCTCACGTTTGTCCCGTTCGTCCTCGCTCGTAGCATAGGCCCCGTACCCCTACTACCGAGGACACTCTCATGAAAAAGCTACTTGCAAGTGTGATTCTGGCCAGCGTCGCGTCCACTGCCTTGGCAATCCCGCCAAGCCATCCTCAACCTATCCTGGGCGAAGCGCAGGGCGCCGAAACCGTGCAGAAGCACGTCATCACCGATCGCAGCGTTTCAGAAAACGGCTTTGATCGCACCCCGCTTAGCGAACAGTTTGCAGAAGACGGCTTTGACTTCACGCCACAAGCGGAGCAGCTCGCCGAAGATGGCTTTGATCACACGCCGATCAGTGAGCAGGTTGTAGATGATGGTTTCGACCGTACTCCACTCGGGCAGCTGGTCGCCGAAGACGGCAGCGACCGCACCGGACTCGGTACGGTCTGAAGTTAACGCTTCAAATCAAGGCGCCGTTGGCGCCTTTTTTATAGCCCGACACAACGCCAACGCTTTTTTACGTATATCAGGCCAGATGCTTATTGGCCTCTGTACCCTTTACGGCCAACTGAAGCGCAATCCGCACAGTGATAGCACGATCAGTCGGAAGCCGATCACCCTAAAAACCACGCCGAGCCAGCCTGTACGAGACCTATACGCCCCGCTACCAAAGTACAGTGTTGGTAATATCTAAAAGCCACCATACTGCCCGCACAGTCAGTTCATGGACGAGCCTCACACTATGCGAGCACGTCATGAACCTAACCGTAAAACTAAAGCTCGGCCTGAGCTTTGCAGCGCTTACCCTTATCGTCCTGCTGGTCTCCGCCCTGGCCATCGTTGAGCTGGCGAAATTCAACCGCGCGTTTTCCGACTATGTCGAGGGCGTCAATGCTCGCGAGGAGCTTGCCTCCGCGCTGCTCATTGCGGCTCAGCGCCGCGCTGTCGCGGCCCGTAACCTGGTGCTGGTCACCTCTGAAGCAGACCTGAAGCTCGAACATGCGGCCGTGCTAGATGCACACCGTGATGTTCAGACCCATCTCAGTGACCTCAAAACGGCCGTAGCTCGATCAACGAGCGCCGACGCCAACGAAGAAAAACAGCTGTTTGCAGAGATTGCTCGCGTAGAAAGCCTCTACGGTCCAGTGGCGCTGGATATTGTTGAGCGCGCCGTAGCCGGGCAGCGTGAAGAAGCCATCGTGCGGATCAACCAGGATTGCATACCCCTGCTCCGTCAGCTGCTTGCAGCAGGTGAAGCCTATATGCATCACAGCCGTGAGGCGGCAAACGCCGAAGTGGAGGCCGAGAGCGCGACGTATGAAACCCAGCGCAACCTGATGATCGGCGTCTGCGTGATTGCCGTATTGCTCGCGCTGGGTCTGGGCATCGGCATCGTGCGGAGCCTGCTGCGCACGCTCGGTGCCGAGCCACTTGACCTTTCCGCCGCAGCCCGCCGAGTAGCATCTGGCGACATGCGCAACATGCCGGGTATAGAGCAAGCGCCTGCTGGCAGCGTCATGGCATCCCTTGGCGAGATGCAGCGCAGTCTTGGTGAGCTGATCGGACAGGTACGTCGCTCTGCTGAAACCATATCATCCGCAGCAGAGGAGCTGTCTCAGTCAACTGAGCAAGCGAGCGCAGGCGTGATATCGCAAAAGCTAGAAGTCGATCAGGTAGCCACCGCGATTCACCAGATGGCTGCAACGGTGCTTGAGGTCGCGCGTAATTCCGAGGAAGCCGCCAGCGCCGCAATTTCGGCCGATCAACAAGCTCAGACCGGCGAAGCCACGGCGCGCCAGGCGGTCGTGCAGATCAAGCAGCTTGCCGATGAGGTGGATAAATCATCTGCGGCGATGGCACGCCTGAAAAATGAAAGTGAGCGGATCGGCGGCGTGCTGGATGTCATCAAATCGGTGGCTGACCAGACCAACCTGCTGGCGCTGAATGCAGCGATCGAAGCGGCCCGAGCAGGCGATGCCGGACGAGGCTTCGCTGTGGTCGCCGACGAGGTGCGTACGCTGGCACGCCGCACCCAGGATGCGACGGTCGAAATTCAGTCACTGATCGAGGGGCTGCAGCGGATTGCCGAGGAATCCGCCAATACCATGCAGGGCTGCAGCGAGCTGACAGCGCGCACGGTGGCCGGGGTCAACGACACAGGCACTGCAGTGGCGGACATAACCCTCATGATCGCCGCCATCCAGCAGATGATGCAGCAGATCGCAACGGCCGCCGAAGAGCAAAGCGCCGTGGCTGAAGAAATCAGCCGCAGCGTGACCCGAGTGCGCGATATCGCTGACGAGTCCGCCACCTCAACCGAGCAGACGGCCGCTTCCAGCGTGGAGCTCGCGCGGCTCGGCAGCACGCTAAGCCAGCAAGTTCGGCGCTTCGAGGTCTGACCCAAAGCTTGATCAAATCAACTACTGCAGCTGTGAGCTGCCGGAGCAATTCGGCCCTTACTTAGGCTGGGTTGCAGGGTAAGGCGCCACAGTAGCCCGTCACCACAACCACCCCAACCACAGCAAAGCGGCCAGCAGCCAGGCGCTCATGGTCAGTGCGCTGGTGTTCCAGAAGCGGTTCCAGCGGCGCTCCCGTTGGCGCCAGCGCGGGGCATTGGGCTGGACGGTTGGTACGGGCATTGGAGGCCGTAGGGTCAGACGTCGCAGTCGCAGCGACAGCGTCAGCGCCGGGTTAGGCAAATTGGCCAGGCGTGTCGGAACCGTCCAACCACGCTTGAGCGCCACGCCAGCAACGCCCAGCGCCAGCAGCAGCGGCCACAGCGCCGCCCAGATGCCACCCGGATAGAGCCCATGCAACATCGGCTCGCGCAGGGCGGGCCATAGCCAAGGCAACAACAGCGCACAACCGCTGAGCAGCGCCCAGGGCAGCAGTTGGGTTAACGGCGGGCGGTTCGCCGGGGCATCGCGAGCATCCCGACGTAACAGCCACAGCGCGCGCATCAACAGCAGGGAGGTAGTCAGGCTGCTGAGGCTCAGCCAGATCAGCCAGCCCTCGAACTCACCGGCATGCCAGACGTCTTTCAAAGCCGTTTTGACTGCCCCGCCGCTGGTCAGCGGCAGCCCCACAATCGCCAGAGCCGGCAGCGCCAGCAGCACCCAGCCGATACGAGAGAGACGACCGGCGTGAATCAACCCTGCGGCTAGAAACAGAGCCCCCTTGGCCAAGCCATGATGAACGCCGTAGAGCATCAGCACGACGGTCATTGCCGTCAATTGCTCGGGATGCCGCCAGGCGAGCGCCAGCAGCATCACCAGATAGCCCATCTGACTGACCGACGAATAGGCCAGCACCGCCTTGGCCTCTCTCGCAACGAGCCCGAGCAGGGCCGGATAGACGGCACCAAAGATGCCCATGGCAAGCAACACGTACGCCCAGCTCGACAGCAGCGGATCACTTTCCGGCAGGCATCGCCAGATGCCTAGCAGTCCGGCCTTGAGCATCGCCCCGGACAACACCGCGCTGGCTGGCGCTGGCGCGGCCGGGTGCGCCAGGGGCAACCAGACATGCAGCGGCCAGAACCCTGCTTTCAAGCCCAGACCGATCAGCAACAAGATCAGCGTCAGGCCGTCCATGGGCAGCGCTTGCCAGGCGGCGAACGAGAAATCGCCGTCTGCCGCATGGCTGCGCAGCATCAGACCGGCCAGCAAGGCCATCTCGCCAGTGATCGCCAGCTGCAGATACAACCGTCCGGCACGCCGCGGTCTGGGTCCGCCCTGATGGACGATCAACCCGTAGGCGGCGAGGCTCATGGCACTGAAGCCGAGATAGAAGCTCAAGGCGTCAGTAGCGATGATCAACAACAGATTGCCAGCCAGCGCCAACAGCCAGAACGTCCAGAAGCGCAGCCGCTTCGGGTCGTCTTTCTGGCTGCTGCTGGCGAAAATGCCTGCGCAGCCCCAGAGCAACCCAGTGAACGCCAGCCAGGCCCGGGAGAGTTCATCATCGGCGCCCCAGCGCACGCCGTCCCAGAGCATCGGCAAGTCCAATGTGGGCATCGGGTAAAAGACCATCGCCAGCGCCGGCACGCAGGCCAACCATAGCCAGCCGATGGCGCGCTCGCGCCAGATCGCCAGGCTGGCCGCCGCCAAGAGCGGCGCCAGCGGCACCAGTAACCAGAGCCAGGCGCTACTCATAGCGCGAACTCTCGGTTGACGATCAGTTGTGCCCAACCCAGCGGGCTCAAAGCCGTACCCGCCAACACACCCACCAGCACCGACAGCATGGCCGTGAACAGCGCAGGCAAGAGCAGCATCCAGTGCGTTTCCCAGCGTTCCTCACGCCAGTTGTCATCGTGCCAGTCGGCGGGCGGAGAGAACCAGCCACGCCACAGCAATGGCAGAAAATAGCCGGCGTTGAGCAGTGCCGAGCCCATCAGCACCAGCAGCACCCAGTCCTGGCCGACCTCCAGCGCGCCCATGCCCAACGCCCACTTGCTGACGAAGCCGGCAATCGGCGGGATGCCGATCATGCCTAGCGCACCGATGCTGAATGCGGTCATGGTCAGCGGCATACGTCGGCCGACACCGTCCATTTCACGGATGCGATGAATGCCCAGGGTTTCGGCGAAGTTGCCGGCGCAATAGAACAAGGTGACCTTCATCAGGCCCTGATGAACGAGATGGGCCAATCCGCCGACCGCTGCGATGGGGCCGAGTAGCGCAACGCCCAAGGTGACGTACGAAACCTGGCTGATGGTCGAGTAGGCCAGGCGTTTTTTCAGCTCTTGTTGCTGCAAGGCGCGCACCGAGCCGTAAAGGATGGTTGCCGCGGCCAGCCAGAGCAGCGGTCCGGCCATGTCCAGTTGATCCATGGCCTCGGCGCCATAGACGTCATAGACCACCCGGATGATCCCGAACGCACCGGCCTTGACCACCGCCACCGCATGCAACAGCGCACTCACCGGCGCCGGCGCAACCATCGCTTTCGGCAGCCAGCCGTGCAGGGGTATCAACGCGGCCTTTACGCCAAGCCCCGCCACCAACAGGACGAAGGCGACCCGCAAGGCCAGGTCGTGCTCGCCCACCGCTGGCAGCAGGTAGCCGCCCGGCTGGAAGTCCTGCCCGCCGGCCAAGCCATGCAGCAATGCCACCCCCATCAACACCAACGCCCCACCGCCGACGGTATAGGCCAGGTAGACGCGCCCGGCGCGCAGCGCTTCGGCCGTACCGCGATGCACCACCAGCGGGAAGGTGGCCAGGGTCAGCATTTCATAGAACAACAGAAAGCTGACCAGATTGCCCGCCAGCGCGAGACCTACGGTGGCACTCACGCACAGGCTGAAATAGCCAAAGAAGCGCGATTGCAGCGGGGAGTGTTCCAGGTAGCCAATCGCATAAATGGTCGTGGCCAGCCACAGCACCGACGACAGTGCGACGAACAACAGAGATAGCGCATCGCCCTGCAGCACCAGCGGCGCACCGGGCAGGAACGGCAGACTGAAGCGAAACTCCAGTCCGCGGCTGACGCCGTAGATCATTGCCGATACCAGCAACAGTTTGATTACCACCCCTGCGAGGTTGAGCGTGACCCGCAAGCGACGCTGCTCTTCGTGCAGGGTGAATATCAGAAGGCCCGGCACCAGCGAGCTGAGCACGATGGCCAGCGGCAACCAATGGGTCCAGTTCATCGCGCCACCCCGCCAATCCAGAGCAGCAGCGGTTCGCTGATCAGCGCCAAGCCGAGCACCAGCAGCGCTGGCAGCATCGCCAGCCATTGCGCGACCGAATCAGGTTTGATGCTGGGCGGATTGGGCCGCGCACGGTCGAACCCCAGCGCGACCACACGGAACACATAGGCCGCCGACATCAGCGTGCCGAGCAGCACACCGAAGGCCCACGGCCAGTGCTGCGGCTGCTCGAACAGCGGCTGCAGCAGCAACCACTTGGCGAGAAAGCCTCCGCTGGGCGGCAGACCGATCAGGCTGCCGCCCGCGACAGCAAAGGTCGCCATGGCGACCGGCATGTTCTGGCTGGCGCCTTTCAGCGCCCGCACCCGACGCGTACCCAACACCCGCTGCAGCTCGCCCGCGGCGAGGAACATCGACACCTTGGCCAAGCCGTGAGCAAGGATGAACAGCCACAGCGCCGCTTCCATTCGCGGTTCCTGCCAGTGCAGCAACAGGCCGAGCGCCAGCAGCGCATAGCCCAGCTGGGCAACTGTCGAATAGGCCACCAGCACCTTCAGGCGCGGCGCGCGCAGCGCCGACCAGCCACCGGATATCAGCGCGAGAATGCCGGCTCCGGCGAACAGAAACCCCGCCTGGCGTCCCAGCTCCGGTGGCGCGATCTCGCTCCAGATCAGCCAGAGGATGTAGATCGGCCCCTTGACCACCAGCGCCGAAAGCAAGGCGCTGACGGCGGTCGGGGCGCCCGAGTGTGCCGGTGGCAGCCACAGGTGCAGCGGCCACAATGCGGCCTTGAGCATCAGCCCGACACTCATCAATAGCAGCGCCAGCCGGGTCGTCTTGTCGGCCTCGGCCAACTCGGCCAGCACCAGAACGTCCAGCACGCCGTAGCGGCCATAGAACAATGCGACACCAAACAGATAGGCGAGCGAGCCGGCCAGCGACAGCATCAGGTAATTGAAGGCCGGTCGATAAGCCTTGCGCCCGGCCAGCGCCACCAATGCCACGGCACTGAGGCTGAGCAACTCGAGCGTCACATACAGGTTGAACAAGTCCGCCGACAGCCACAGCGCCGCCAGCGAGGCATGCAGCAGACAGGACAGTGGCCAGTAATCCTCGCTGCCGGTGGCGTGGGGGCTGCGTGCCGCGTACAAAGCCACCAGTAGATGCAGCCCTGCGGTGAATACCATCAGCAATGCTGTCAGCGGGGTCAGCTGGAAACGGATCGCCAGTGGCGTTTCCCAGCCGCCGATCTGCAACAGTTGTGGCCCGAGCTGCATCGTCTGCTGCAAGGCAAACGCTGCGGCGATCAGGCTGGCAGCACTCATCCCGATCACGCAGAGGCCACTGCGACCGGGCCGCAGCAACACCAGCAGCAGGCCCGCCACCAGCGGTAATGACAGGCTCAGCAATGCCGCATTCATTGCCGCGGCTCCTGCTGGTGTTCCTGCGATTGAGGCTGGCTGCCATGCGCCACACTGGCCAACCGCAGCGCCAGGGCAGTCGCACTGACCGCCACCACCAGCCCGGTTACCACCAGCGCGACCAGCAACGGATCACTCGGCTGGCTGCGCGTGGCCAGGGCGATCATCACCAGGAACACACCGCTGCCCATCAGGTTGAAGGCGATGATCCTGCGCAGCGCCTGGCGCAGGGTCAGCAGCCCGTGCAGCCCAAGCAACCACAGCGCAGCCCCGATGATCATCCAGAACAGGCTGCTGCTCATGAGGAGACTTCCTCCCCTTCGCCCACCACCAGCAGACTGAGGCTTGCCGCGATCGACAGCGTCGCGACCGTCTCGATCATCAGGATGATCGGTTTGGCCGCCCCGCCCGGATATGTCAGCCAGCCCTCGCCCAGCCAGGCCGTCGCCACTGCAACACCGACGAACACCAGCAGGCCACCCAGGACCAGCAAGCGCAACGGCATAAATGACCAGTGCAAGCGGGGCAACAGACCCGATAACCGCAGCAGCACCACACCTGACGCCAGCAGCGCACCGGCCTGAAAGGCGCCACCCGGCGCACTGGCGCCCCGCCAGAGAATGTAGCCGGCGGCCAGCACCAGCAGCGGCGCCAGCACCCGCGCCCAGGCCCGCAGCAGCGGCCAGGGTTCAGCAAGATCCAGCGGGCGCGGCCCGAGTTGCCGGGCGCCGAGCAGCGCAAGCAACAGGACGGCCAGTTCGAGCAAGGTGTCCCAGGCGCGGTAGTTCAGCAGCACCGCCGTCACCGGATGGCTGACGCCAGTTTCGTCCAGATGTCGAGTGATCAATGCTGGCAGACGCGGCTCGACCTCACTCAGCTGCGCGAGCCATTGCACCAGCAGGATCAGCATCGGCAGCACCACAGCCGCCGCGCCGAGGCGCACTCGCATGCCAGTGGCCTCCGGCAGATCTGCCGGCCCAGGCTGGCGCGACAGTGCGGTGAACAGCAAAACGCCGGTAAGCCCCGCGCCGATGGCCGCTTCGGCCAGCGCCAAGTCCGCCGCGCCGAGACGCGCCCAGCTCAGCGCCAACGCCAGGCCAAAGGCGATGAACAGCAACACGCTGGCGTAGAGATTGCGGCCATGCAGCGCGCCGAAGGCAAGGCCGAGCACCAGCAAGCCGAGTACCCCGTCGAACAGCCACTCAGTCATCGCGTGGCTCCTCGCCGGCCTGCCGCGCCAGCAATTGGCACGCCGTGGCGCTGGAGGCCAGCAACAACAGCCAGATCAGCAGCATCTGTCCGACCTCCCAGAGGCTATCGGCACGCAGCGAGAGGCCGGCGATGACCAGCCCGAGGCCCAGGGTGTCGGCCTTGGTCAGGGCATGCAGGCGGCTGACCGTATCGGGAAAGCGCAGCAGACCGATGCTGCCTGCAACAAAGAACAGCAGGCCACCAATCAGCAGCAGCCAGCTGAGGCCATTCAACAACGGCTCAGTCATGCCGACTCCTGCGCAGCAACTGCACCAGCGCGGCGCTCGCGACTGCGGCGAGCAGCCCCAGCAGCAGCGCCACATCACGCAACGCCGGCTGCTCTTGCCATTGCGCCAGCACCAGCAGCAAAGCCGTGCCGGTGGTGCCAAACAGTTGAATGGCCAGCAGCCGGTCTACCCGTGCCGGCCCCAGCACCACGCGCCCGAGCCCAATCATGATGGTCAGCAGCAACAAGGCGGAATACAGCGCCATCAAGGCCTGTCTCCGGGCGCAAGCAACCGCTCCAGTCGCCGTTCGAGGCTGTGCACGGTGGCCTCCCAGGGCTGGCGCTCATCGAGCACATGCACGCGCATCCGGTCGCCCTCTACCTGGGAGGCCAGAGTGCCCGGCAGCAGGCCTACCAGCGCCGAAAGCACCAGCCTTACCTGCGATGAAGAAGACGTGAGGGAGTAATCAAGCCAGGCCGGCTGCAGCGGCCGGTTGGGATGCAGCGCGCGCAATGCCACATCCCAGGCGCCTGCGGCCATCTTGCCGAGAAAGAACCCGAGAAAACCCGGCAGCGCAGCCAGCGACGGATGCCAGGGCCGCAGACCGAGCCAGAGAGACAGCCCGGCAGCGAGCAGGATGCTCGGTACGCCCAGGGTCCAGCCGGCCCCTTCGGCGAACAACGCCCAGACCAACGCATACAGCGCCACCCAGCCCAGCCCGTCGAGCCAGCGGCGCTGCCCTCCGAGTTCGCCCATCGCTGTATCTCCTTGTTTGACCACGTTCTGTATTGAACGTGGCCGGCGCTGCGGCGTTCCGCTGTCCCGACGCTCAGGCTTGTTTCAATGCGTTGCCAACCGCTCAGCTCGTCGACTGGCAACGATTTCAAGCGATTCGCCCGGCGCGAGCTCGCGCTTTCCTTCAGCGTAGTGCAACGGCACCGGGGCGACGTTGGCGGAATCGGCCCGTACCACCAGCGCGCCATTGGCCAGTTGCAGATGCAGGCGCGCCTGCCGAAACAGCAGCGACAGCGAGACCGGCGGCAGCGAAGCCGGCGGCGACGGGAACAGGTGCAGCCCATCGAGTTCCAGCCGAACGCCCAGGTAGTGACGCTGCAACACGTCCAGCGAGCCGCTCATGGCGCCGAGGTGCACGCCCTCTTGGGTGCCGCGATTGCCTGGCGAACCCAGGTCGGTGGCCAGTGCCTGCTGGTAGTAAGCCCAGGACGCCTCAAGGTCGATGTCGGCGAGCGCACCGGCACACACCACTTTGGACAGACTCGACTCGTGGGTGATGCGCGCCAAGTGGTAGGCCAGGGTGCGCCGCGCGCTGGCGGCGTCATGGGGATAACCAAGACGCTGGAGAATCCCCTGCAGGGTCTGTTGAGGCACCAGGTAGTAGGCCATCAGCACATCGGCCTGCTTGGTCAGCTGGTAACGGTCGCAGCTGTCATGCCGCGCTTCGAGCATCCAGTCCAGCCGCGGACGATCGCCGTGCAACCATTCCTGCGGCGGTGGTTCCAGCCGGTCGAATCCCTCGAACTGACTGAGCAGCTGGTCATCGACAAACGGCAGGTAGAGGCCCTCCGCTACCGTCTGCCAATGCTCAGGCTCGTCCGGCTCCAGCGCCAGACGCTCCCGCAGAGCATCCGCATCCGCCTCGCTGAGCAAGGCCAGCACCTGCCGCGCACGGTCCAGCGTCCAGGCGGCCATCAGATTGGTGTAGGTGTTGTTGTTCAGCCCGGGCTCAGCCGCGTTCGGGTAGCCGTTGTGATACTCGTCCGGGCCGATCACGCCGCAAATCAGGTAGCGCTGTCGCGACGCATCGAACTGCGCAATGCTGGCCCAGAACCGCGCCACTTCGATGATCAGCTCGCCAACGGGGCCGGCCAGCAGCGCCTCGTCAGCGGTGGCCAGATAGAGTTGCCAGGCATCGTAGGCCACGGCGGACCCGATGTGCCGCTGCAGACGTGTGTGGTCGGCCATCCAGCGCCCCGACATCGGGTTGCACTGCCAGGGCGGCGTCTCCTCCTCGCCGGTTCGGGCGCTGCGCCAGGGAAACATGGCGCCACGCAAACCGGCTCGGTGCGCCAGTTCGCGCGCCTTGTCGAGCCGAGCATAGCGGTAATCCAGCAGGCTTCTGGCCAGCTCCGGCCAATGGGTCGCGAGTACAGGAAACGCAAACAGCTCATCCCAGAACACCTGACCGTAATAGCCTTCCATCCAGCCTCTCGGCGGAAAGCCAAGGTCGCGGCCGACACTGTGTGGCGAAACTGTTTGCAGCAGGTGAAAAGCATGAAAGTGCAAGGTTCGCTGAAGCTCTGGATCGTCCGAGGCGAGTGCGTGCCCCTGCCACAGGGTTCGCCAGGCCTCGGCGCTCGCCTGTTCCAGCTGCTCATACTCGCCGCCAGGCAACTGTCGCCATGCCTCGCTACGGGCATCCTTATCGGTAACCGGGCACTCCTCGTCGATCAGCACCACCACCCGCTTTTCCATGATCAACCGACCGTCGTCCGGCACCGCGCAGCGGGCGTCCTGAATCAGTCGCTGCTCGTGGGTGGTGCTACGCCATTGGAGCTGTCGCCCAGGCGTCCGGAGCTGCATCGCCATCGCCAGGCGCTGGTGATGATCATGCAATCGGGCGCTGAGGGTGGTGCCGTTGTCGTCATGGTCGAACGCCAGGTGCTGCAGACGGCGCCCTTCATAGGCGCGGTTGCGCTCCACTCCGGCGTTAACTACGCCACCGTCGAGCACTGAGCGCAGGCGCACCTCGACACCGGGCGGCAACTGCAGCTCCCAGCGCAACACGGCGAGATTGGGCGTTGCCATGCTAACCAGACGACGCTCCAGCAGCTCCACCCGATGTCCCGCCAGCTCAAAGCTGAGTTGCCGCTCGAGCACGCCATCGTCCAGATTCAGCGCTTGCCGATAGCGCTGCAAATCGACCCCATCGAGGCTGAACCAGTCGCCATCCCCCAGCGCAAAGCTGAGACCGAACGGATCCGGCACGTTGACCAAGGCTGCCATGTGCACCGTATCGCCATTGACCTCGCGCGGCGCCTGGTCATACCAGCCAGCGCGGTAGAAGCCGGCGTAGTGCTTGCTGTCATCCGCATGGAGCCTTAGCGATGCTTCAGGGGCACTGGCCCGCCATGACAAGACGCCGTTGCCCAAGGCCAGCAAGGCTTCGCGACGACGCTCGTCATTGCGGTCGTAATGTTCGAAAACGATCTGGGACGCCGTGTTCGATTCAGCCATCAAGGACCCTCGCCTTGTCGAGCAGCGTCCGCGCCAGCTCGACCACCTGCTGCCGATCAGGATACGCAGGCTGCGAGCCGTAACCGGTGACCGCCAGATTCGCGGCGGCCACGCCCCACGCAGCGGCCTCGCGCGGCTCAAGGCCTTCGAGCAAGGCCACGGCGAACACGCCGGTAAAAGCATCGCCCGCGCCAGTCGTATCGACCGGCTCCACTTCACTCGGCGGGATGTGCAGGGTCTGGTCAGTTGTCGCCAATACGCAACCGCCGTCGCCCAGCTTGATACATACGATCCCCGGCCCGTCGCGTTGCAGCTGGCGAGCGGCATCGGCGAGTTTGTCCATAGAGTCGAGCGAGTGGCCGACCAGCCCCTCGGCTTCCGAGACGTTTGGTGTGATTGCATGCAGCTTGGGCAACAGCCCCTCGTCGACCCGGTCAGGGAATGATGGATCGAGCACCGCTGGAATGTCCTTTCGAGCCGCTGCCTCCAGCGCCTTGTTTACCACTCGCGCCGGCACTTCATAGTCGAGCACCAGGCAGGCGGGCGTTTCGCAGCCGTCGATCACGGCAACCATGGCGTCGATGGCAGCCTCGTCCCAACAATCGTTGGCATTCGTCGCCAGGACGATGTTCTTCTTCGCGTCTGGCGGCACCATGATCATCGACACGCCAGTGGACTGGCCGGCGGCGCGCCCGACGTGACAGACCTCGACGCCGGCCTGGCGCAGCGGGGCGAGCGCTTGTTCGGCCAGCTCATCGTCGCCGACGCGGCCAAGCAACAGGCTGCGATGACCGAAACGAGCGCCGATGAAAGCCGTATTGCTGGCCTTGCCGCCAGACAGGCGACACAGGTCATGGGCAAGCTGGGTTTCGCGGCTGCCAGCAGGTTCGTCGACCCGCACCTGGAAATCGGCGTTGATGCTGCCAAGCGACAGCAGGGTGAGGCGTTGCATAGGCATGCTCCGACGGCTCAAGCTCGTTCTTCAACGGACCTGAACCGGCGGCGAGGGTTCGCGTTTCGCTGAGTGCAAGGGTTCAGCCGAGCCGGAACCGCGCGGTGTTCTGCACCAGGCGGCGCGCGCCTTCACCAAGCCGATCAGCCACACCGTCTCCGGCCTGTGCGCCGTCCAGCAGGTGCAGCGCGGCTTGATTGAGCGCCTCGACGAGACCGGACACGCTCATTCTCTGCGCACCCAATACAGGCAATGCCCCATCCTGGCGCAAGTCATTGGCCCCGCGCTGCGGCGGATTGAATGGCGCCTTTTTCATACCTTTGCTCGTTGCCCCGCTCAACGGTTAGCCTGCAGCGCGAAGTAATGCTGGAGCTTCTCTGCAAACGGAATAGAATTCGCATCCCCCAAGGCGCAGCCCACCATCCCGGCGCTGCGTTTGCCGAATGCCCTACCCGGGTGGCCGGCCTGATGCTGGAGATACACGATGTCTACCGAACCCGTCACCCTGATGGTGGCCCGCCGCGTGCGCGATGGCCGCTACCACGACCTCCTCGCCTGGCTGCACGAAGGCGAACAACTGGCCGCAGACTTTCCCGGCTACCTTGGCTCCGGTGTATTGGCGCCCCCGCCTGGCGACGATGAGTTTCAGATCGTCTTCCGATTTGCCGATGAGCAGACCCTCGACTCCTGGGAGCATTCGGCTTCGCGTCGGGCCTGGTTGCAGCGTGGCGGTGAACTGTTTGGCCAGCCGCACGAGCAGCGCGCGCGCGGCATCGACGCCTGGTTTGGCGGTACTGACAGCCCGTCGCCGCCACGCTGGAAGCAGAGCATTGCGATTTGGCTGGCATTCTTCCCGGTCTCGCTGCTGTTCAACCTGATGTTTGGCGGCGTGCTCGCCGAGCTGAGCCTGGTGATGCGGATACTGCTCAGCACCCTGGCGCTGACGCCGCTGATGACCTACCTGTTCATCCCGCTCTCTACCAGGCTGCTGGCACCCTGGCTGCAGAGTTCGCCACGCCCCCGAGTGATGCCCACTAAACAGCCGATCACCGCCCGCTGATCGGAACGGCTGGGCAACATGACAAACTTGTTGCCGTCATTCGCCTGACGCCATTAAAGTGCCATCATCGCCTGTCGATAATATGACTGGGCGGTCGCGCCTGAGTGCGCCCGCCCGGCGCACCGCAGAGCACGAAACCCAGTCGAGGCGACCCGCAACAATAGGGGTTACCGCGACGGTTCGATATGGACATGCCGCAGCGGATGGACAGCCTGATGAACAACCTGAAACCACTATTCCGAACCCCGGCCGCCCTGCTGGCCCTGGCCTGCGTGCTGTTTCCGTCGACCGCCCCCCAAGCGGCCCAGACCCTGAACTTGCTCAATTGGGAGGAATATCTCAGCGAAGCGGTAATCGAACGCTGGGAAGCCGAAACCGGCGTTAAGATCGAACAGGTGTACTTCGACAGCGGTGACAAACGCGACGAAGTCCTGGCCAAACCCGACCACTTGATCGACATCGCCCTGACCGAGCGGATCAGCGCCTCGCGGTTCGGCCAACGCGGGCTACTTGATCGGGTCGATGAGCAAGCGCTGCCCAATCTCAAGCACATTCCAAAGCGTTGGCGCGACAGCTGCGGCGCGCATGCTATTCCCTACCTCTGGGGCACACTGGGCATCGCCTATCGGGCTGACCGCCTGCCTGAGGCGCCACAATCCTGGGCGGACCTGCTTGAGCCGGCCAACCGCAACGAGCCGCACATCATCATGATGGAGGATCACGAAGACATCCTCGCCGGTCCGCTGCTCTATCAACAACGCTCCATCAACACCTCAGACACTGACGAACTGAAGGCAGCCTTCAGGTTGCTGCAGGCACAATCGCCTGCGGTGTTGACCTACGAATACGTGATTACCTCGTTGCGCAGCCAGCGCTACCTCGACAAGGCCGACATGGCGCTGGCCTATAGCGGTGACCAGCAAGTGCTTAACGCAGTGGAAGGCATCGACGGCGACCCCTGGCAGTACATGGTGCCCAAGGAAGGCACGCTGCTATGGGTGGATTGCCTGTCCGTTCCGGCCAAGGGCGCGCAGAAGGCATTGGCCTATCGCTTCCTGAATTTCCTCAACAACCCTAAAGTTGCGGCGCTGAACAGCGCTGAGCTCGGCGTCGCCACCACCAACGCCGCCGCCAAGGCGCTGCTGCCTGAGGCGATACGCCAGGACCCGACCATCTACCCGCCCGAAGCGGTGCTGCAGAACAGCCAGGTGTACGAAACGCGGCCGCTGGAAGCGACGCAGACACGGCGACGCATCATCAGCGCTCTGATCAACGCTCATGACGCTCGGTAAGCGCGCGCTGCTGGTGATCTTTCCGGTCATCCTGATCGTCCAGCTGCTGGCCGCCACGATGGCCTACATGACCCAGCGCGCATCGCTGCTGGGTCTCGAGCAGGCACGCCTGGCGCAACGGCTGTCGGCCCTGAAATCGGCTTATCTGGATTACCAGGCGTTCAATCGCAGCGCGCTTTACTCGATCACCGATAGCGAAGCGCTGCTGGCATTCCTGCGGGAATCTAACATCGCCTACCGCAACGAAACCCTCGGCCTGCGCATTCAGCAGAGCATCCGCTCACTGTCCAGTGCGCGGCTGTCGTTCGTCTCCTTTGCCATCGTCGAGCCGGATGACGACGTCGCCTATTACTTCGAAAGCAGCCTGTCGCCGTTCGCCAGGATGAATGCCACCCAGCAGCGAATCGTGAGGGAGGCCAAGCAGGCCGCCGACACCGACGAAATGGTCTATGTAGAGAACGCTGAAGGCGGACCGCTGCTGCTGGCCACCGATTTCATCCTGCCGGCCTCGGCTACCCGCCCCTTGCCCAGCCAGCGCGAGGAAGCGTTTACCCTGCAACTGGCCGTGCGGCCGGAGCGGTTCATTGCCCTGAAGAACCAGCTCGAGGCCGACTACAGTGCCGCGGTCGAGATCGCCCCGACGCTGGTGGCCGAGACGTCACGCCTGTCAGCGGACGTCAAGCTGTCGGCAACAGTGCACGCACGCCTGACGCCTCCGCCGCACTACCTCGCCGAACGCCTGCGCAGGCTCAGCCTCGCCTTTCTCATCGGCGGTTCGCTGATCTGCCTGATCACCAGCGGGTTGTTGCTGCTGCTTATCCGCCGCTACGTCACCGACCCCATCAGCCACTTGGACAAGCAGCTCACCGACCTGCTGCTGTGCAAGCGGACGGCGCTCGACGAACCCACCGACGGCGGAGAAATCGGCCGTCTGACGCTGAACATGAAGACGCTCCACGAGCGCAACACAGAAGCACTTCAGCGCATCCAGGAAATCTCCTGGACCGACAGCCTGACCCACATCAGCAACCGCGCCCACTTCGGCATCTTGGCTGCGGCCATGCATGCGAAGTGCGAGCAAGGCGGACAGCATCTCGCTCTGCTGTTTCTCGACCTGGACAACTTCAAACAGGTCAACGATCAACACGGCCATGATGCCGGTGATGCGCTGCTGCGGATCTTTGCCCTGCGTGCACAGCGCGCGCTTGAACGGCATTGCGAATCCCGTCCGGAGACCGAAACGGCCTTCGCCCGGCTCTCCGGTGACGAGTTCGCCGTCCTGCTGTTGTCCCCGGCCGCCAACGACAGCCTGATCGAACTTACTGACGCCTTGCTTGGCTTGTGCCGCGGCGGCTTCCGGGTGGACGACCGCCTCTATCAGGTCAGCGTCAGCATCGGCACCGCCCGCTATCCCGACGACGCCGCCTCGGTCACCCAGCTGCTGACGCGCGCCGACAGCGCGATGTATCAGGCCAAGGCCATGGGCAAGAACTTTGCCGTGGCGTTCTCGGCAGAGCTGGAGCAGCGCGATCAGCGCATCCGCCTGATCGAGGAACAGTTGCGCACCCTCAACGGCGACGATCAATTCCGCCTGGTGTACATGCCGGCGGTGGACCGTGAAGGTGCGGTGGTCAGCTGCGAGGCATTGCTGCGCTGGCACTCGCCGCTGCTGGGCACGGTCTCACCGGGCGAATTCATTCCCATCGCCGAGCGTGCAGGCCTGTTTCCGAAGATCGACAGCTGGGTGATCGACCACGCGTTGGCCGGTTACCCGCAACTGGTCAGCCTGTTCGGCGAGGGCGTCATCCTGGCGATCAATGTGTCGTCGGCGCAACTGGACGATGACCGCCTGTGCAGCTACCTGACTGAACGCGCCGCGCACCATGGTATCTGCACCAGCCTCATCGAAATCGAGCTCACCGAAACCTTCGCCGCTGAACTCAGCAGCAGCACCATGGCGGCGGTGAGTGCCATTAGGATGGCCGGGTTCCGTGTCGCCATCGACGATTTCGGGGTCGGCTACACCTCGATCCAGCAATTGCTCGAATACCCGGCCGATACCATCAAGCTGGACATGGCGATCATCGAGCGACTGACCCGCCCGGAGATGCAGCAAAGCCTCACCGCGATCGTCGCGTTTTGTCAGGCCCAGGGCAAACGGGTCAATGCCGAGGGTATCGACAGCCTGGAAAAACAATCCGCGCTGCTGCAGGCCGGCTGCGACCTATTTCAGGGCTACCTGATCTCACCGCCGCGTACGGTAGCGGCGCTGGCGGAGTGGGTAGCGGTGCGTACTCGGTCGGAGACCGAGTTGCGTCTGGAACGGTTGCCGCCGCTCACGGCGGTGCAGCCCAGCTAACCGGTGCCTCACCGCGAGCGACTCGTTTCGGGCGCTTGCGGACGATTGCTCTCAGCCGGCGCATTGTCTGCCTTTAAAAGGTCCGGCACGGCTGCATCAGCCATTGTCGTCCTGCTCCTTTTCGCCCAGGCGGCGGTACAGCGTTCGCCGGCCGATGCCGAGCAAGGCCGCAGCGCGGCGCTTGTTGCCCTCGACCCGCTCCAGCACGTGCTGGATGTAGCGCAATTCCAGCTCGTCGAGGGTCGGCAAGAGGGGGCCGTCGATCATCAAGCCGAGCAGTTCGTCAGCCTGGCGCTCGGGCGGGTTGTCCTGAAAATTGCCGATGCGTGCCGGCAGGTGCTCCAGTTCGATACTGCGGCCATGGCAGAAGGTCACCGCGCGCTCCATGGCGTTCTGCAACTCGCGTACGTTGCCGGGAAAGGGATAGCGCCTGAGCTGCTCCAGCGCCGCGGGGGACAGGCCCCGCACCGGGCGACCGTCACGTGCGGCGAAATGCGCGACGAAGCCGGCGGCGAGCAGTTCGCGGTCTTCCTCGCGATCGCGAAGCGGCGGCACCTGCAGGATGAAGGTCTCCAGGCGAAAGAACAGGTCTTCACGAAAGGACTCCCGGCCGGCGGCGGTTTCCAGCGGCCGGTTGCTGGCAGCGATGATGCGCACATCCACGTTCAATTCGCGCTCGCCACCCACCGGCCGGATGGTGCCCTCCTGCAGCACACGCAGCAGCTTGGCCTGCAGCGGCAGCGGCATCTCGCCAATCTCGTCGAGAAACAGCGTGCCGCCATCGGCCTGCTGGAACAGCCCCTTGTGGGCGCGGCTGGCTCCGGTGAAAGCACCTGCAGCATGACCAAAAAACTCGCTTTCCAGCAGTTCGGCCGGCAGCCCGGCGCAGTTGATCGCGAGGAACGGGCGCCCGGCCCTTTCGCTTTCGGCGTGCACGGCGCGCGCCACCAGCTCTTTACCGGTGCCACTTTCGCCGATCACCAGGACCGGCCCGGCGGCACGGGCCAATTGGCGGATCTGATCGAACAGCCCGCGCATCACCCGGCTGCGCCCGAGCATGCCGTGGAAACGGTCGTCGCTGAGCAACTGCTGAAAGCGCCGCACCTCGTCGCGCAGATGGCGTGTTTCCAGAGCGCGCGATACGGCGAGGCCGAGGTGGTCGAGGTCCAGCGGTTTGGTCAGGAATTCATCAGCGCCTTCCTTGAGCGCCGCCACCGCCTGCTGAATGCTGCCGAAGGCGGTGATCACCAGAAACGCGGGCGCCGCCTGCATCGACTTGACCCGTCGCAGCAGCGCCATGCCATCGGCACCTGGCAGGCGCAGATCGCTGAGCACCAGATCCGGCTCCCAGCCATCCAATAACGGCACCGCCTCCTCGGCGCTGGGCACGGCTCTTACGCTGAGTTCACGGTCCTCCAGCTCCTCGACCAGCAGTTGACGCAGGCCATCGTCGTCTTCCACCACCAGCACCCGCTGCGGTGTGCTGTCATCCATTTGCATCGCCATCCTCCTCACCGGCCAGCGCCAACGAAATACGAAATGCCGCGCCACCGAGCGAGCTCTCGACCAGCTCGATCCGCCCGCCGCACTCAGCAACCACGCCGTGAGCCACGGCCAACCCGAGGCCGCTGCCCTGACCCACCGGCTTGGTGGTGAAGAATGGCTCGAACAACGCCGCACGGTGCTGCTCGGCGACGCCAGGACCGTCATCCTCGACCTGGAACAACAGACAGCCCTCTTCCCGCCACCAGCGCAGCAACACCTGGCCGCCGGGGCTGGCCTGGGCGGCATTGCGCAGCAGATTGGTCAGCGCCTGCTCGAAACGAGGCGGATCGACCTCGCAGAACAACGGCTCGGGCGCTGCCTCCAACTGCAGGGTCACGTTCAGGACTGCCAGCTCGTCCGCCACCGCGGCAGCCGATGAGTGCGCCAGCACCTCGGCAGGCATGCGTCGAACAGGTCGCCCGGCGGCACGACCGAAGTCGAGAAGCTGGCGGACAATCTCGCTCAGGCGCTGTACCTGGCTGCGGATCTGCAGCAGCCCTTTGCGCTGGCCATCTTCCAGCGTATCGCTACGCAGCACCCGTTGCGCTTTGCCATCGATCACGCTGAGCGGGCTGCCCAGCTCATGGGCAACGCCTGCCGCCAGCCGCCCTACGGCGGCGAGTTGCTGGGAGCGCCGCAAGCGTGCTTCGAGCTCCGCCTCGCGCGTTTTCTGTTCGGCCATGCGCTGCTCGGAATCGGCGATGCTGTCGAGCATCTGATTCAGCGCCCGGCCGAGCACCGCGATTTCCTGCGGGCCGCTGCGCGGGGCGCGGTGTTTACGATCGCCGTCAGCGACACGGGCCATGCTCTGGGTCAGTTGCTGCAGATGGCGGCCAATGGCTGACCAGTGCCCGAGCAGGACGATGCAGACGGCCGCCAGCGCCAGCACCGCCGCCGATATGCCGGCGATGAACCTCAGCCGGCGGGTGTCACGCTCGAAGTCGTTCCAGCGGCGGGTCACCTGCAGCAGCCCGTTGATGCGACCACCGCTCTGCTCCAGCGGCAGAAAGTAGGAATACACCTCACGCCCACGGATGCGCTGATAGCCGCCGCGGCGTTTGCCGTCGGCAGTGAGCTCCTGAATCGAAGTCTGGTCCTGGTCGGGCTCGATGGCGCCGGCGAAGGCCACCAGCTCGCCCTGATCGTCGTAGAGGTAGGCGCCGTAGACACGACCAACGCCGAGAACGGATTCCAGCACCTGCTGCGAGGTGCGTTCGTGTTTCTTCTCCAGACTGTCACTCAGCGGCAGCCGAACCGCCCGCGCCACCAGTTCGACCTCTTCCTGCAGACGCCGCTCGCTGTTGCGCTCGACCGTCCACAGCATCAGATAACTGAAGCCGAGCATGATCGCGACCAGTGGAATCACCACCTTCAACAACAGCGCGCCGCGCAGAGTTGAAGTTCTTTGCCAAACTGCTACATGTGCCATTTTGGCACCATACAGAGCGCCTCTCAGCCCGTCGAGGTAAACGGGACGAGTGGCGAAACTTCAAACGAATCAACAGGTTATCTATTTGCCATTGAGCTGGCATGGCTGATGCAAAGCCCTGAGTGTCTTTTTTCAGAACCAGGATCAAGCTCATGACCATGCTCAAATCTCGTGTCGTTTCTGCCAGCCTTCTAGCCCTGTTCATGGCAGCGGGCAGCTCACAGGTGTTGGCGCAGCAGGCTAGCCAGCCGCAGGTGCCGCAGACCGCACCGGCCATGCAGGCCTCGGACATCAGCGATAAGAAACTGGAGAAATTCGCCGAGTCTCTCGATCAGATCATGGAGATCCGTCAAGACTTCACGGCCAAGCTGGAGAAAACCGGCGATCCGGCAGAAGCCCAGCAGCTGCAGCAGCAGGCCAACGAGAAAATGCTGGAGACGGTGCAAAACAATGAGCTGAGCATTGAGGAATACAACGCCATCAACCAGGCGGTACAGAACGACCCTCAGCTGCGTGACAAGGTCATTTCGATGATCCAGAGCTAAGGCTCGTCAGCGTGACCAGAAGCCCCGCTCATCAAAGCGGGGCTTTTCCATGGGCGCTCGACAGGCGTTCAGTTGGCCCGCTGCGCCAGCCCCTTGAGGAAGTTACGCAGCAACTGGTCGCCACAGACACGGTAGTTGCTGTGCCCGGCCTTGCGGAACAGCGCGTTGAGTTCCGGCTTGGAGACCGGAAAGTCGACCGACTGGAGGATCGCATGCATGTCGTCTTCCTTCAGCTCGAAGGCGACGCGCAGTTTCTTCAGCACCATGTTGTTGGTCACCGGCAGCTCGATAGGCGGCGTCGGCCGGCTTTCATCCTTGCCGCGCTTGTAGATCACAAGGCCATCGAGAAAGTGCGCCATGATCCGATCGGGACAGGGTTTGAAGCCGTCCTCGTCTTCTTTCTTCAGGTAGGCCACCGCTTCGCTGTCGGGAATCTCGCAACCCGTAAGCCGAGTGATCTCGGCGATCTTGGCGTCGTTGACGTTGAGGATGTAGCGCACGCTGCGCATCACATCGTTATTGATCATGGGTCGCTCCGACTTCAGAACCTAAACAAGGCCCGCATGGTGAAGTTCGTTAACCAGAAAGGGAAGCGAAAAGCTCGCCGGCCAAATAACTGCCACACCCCGTCGGATCAGGCGAACACGGCCGGGCTTTGATCGACAAAATAGAAAGCAGTGAAAAAGCTGCAGCACCTGCGCCCCGAAACCATTGCGGCCGTGGTTACCAACAGCGGACGACATCGAATATTGCCAGGCCGGAGATGGCGGCGCAGATACCCGAGCTGAGGAGAATCGACATGAAAACAATCACCCCGTCACTGGCCACGCTATTGTTCTGCACCAGCGCGCTCGCCGTCACCCCCGGCACGCAGTGGGACTACTCAGGCGAAAAAGGGCCGGAGAACTGGGCGACGCTCACCCCTGAATTCAACACCTGCGCCGGCGAAAATCAGTCGCCTGTCAACTTGCAGGGCTTCGTCGAAGCGGAGTTGAAACCCCTGGCAGTCGACTACAAGGCCGGCGCCAGCGAGGTCGCTAACAATGGCCATACAGTGCAAGTGGCCTACGAGCCGGGCAGCACGCTCACGCTGGATGGCGAGACGTTCCAGCTCATCCAGTTTCACTTTCATATGCCCAGTGAAAACCACATCAAAGGCCAGTCGTATCCGCTGGAAGGCCATCTGGTGCATGCCGACGAAAACGGCAAGCTGGCGGTCGTGGCAGTGATGTTCAAGGAAGGCCAGCAAAACGCTGTACTCGCCGACCTCTGGAGCGCTCCGCCGACAGGCGGTACGAAACAGCCCGTGGCGCAACAGGTGAACATCCGCGACATGCTGCCAGCGGATCTGGATTACTACCGGTTCAATGGCTCGCTGACCACACCGCCCTGCTCGGAAGGGGTTCGCTGGCTGGTGCTCAAGCAGCCCATCGTCGCCTCGAGCGCGCAAATCCAAGCCCTGACCGAGGCCGTTGGGCATGCCAACAACCGCCCACTACAACCGGTGAACGCTCGGGTAATCCTGCAGTAGCTTCCCGCTTAGGCGACCGGCCATCGCGTCCGCGGCGGCCGGCCCGCCTCACTCGATCCTCGTTCATGACAGTCTGACCCGCCGCAGCTAAACTGCGCGCCGCGCGAGCCACCCGGTTTCGCTGCGTCGCCACCTCACCTCTGCCGGGGCCACCGGCCAGGACCTGTCATGATTCGCATCAACGAACTGCAACTGCCGCTCGACCATCCCGCCGAGGCCCTTCGCCACGCCATTGTGGCGCGCCTCGGCATCAGCGATACCGAGCTGCTCGACTTCACGGTGTTCAAGCGCAGCTACGATGCGCGCAAGAAGAACAGCGAAATCACCTTTGTCTACATCATCGATGCCAGCGTGGCGGACGAGCCGAAGGTGCTGGCGCGCCTGGCCGATGACCGCAACATTCGTGTTTCGCCAGACACCGGCTACTACCCGGTCGGCCAGGCGCCAGAAAGGCTGAGCGAGCGCCCGCTGGTGATCGGCTTCGGCCCCTGCGGCCTGTTCGCCGCGCTGACGCTGGCGCAGATGGGCTTCCGCCCGATCGTGCTGGAGCGCGGTCGTGATGTGCGCAGCCGCACCAAGGACACCTGGGCGCTGTGGCGCAAGAAGGTGCTGAGCCCCGAGTCCAACGTGCAGTTCGGTGAAGGCGGCGCGGGGCTGTTCTCCGACGGCAAGCTCTACAGCCAGATCAAGGACCCGAAGTTCTACGGCCGCAAGGTGATGCACGAGTTCGTCCGTGCCGGCGCGCCTGAAGAGATCATGTTTGTCAGCAAGCCGCACATCGGCACCTTCCGCCTGACCGGCGTGGTTTCAACGATGCGCGAAGAGATCAAGGCGCTCGGCGGTGAGGTGCGGTTTGACAGCCGCGTGGTCGATTTCATCATCGAAGACGGGCGCATCCAGGGCGTGCGCATGGCCGATGGCGAAGAGTTGCGTAGCCGCTACGTGGTACTGGCGCTGGGTCACAGCTCGCGCGACACCTTCCGCATGCTCCACGAGCGCGGCGTCTATATCGAGGCCAAGCCCTTTGCCGTGGGCTTTCGCATCGAGCACCCACAGTCGCTCATCGACAACGCGCGGCTGGGCAAGTATGCCGGCCACCCGGAACTGGGCGCGGCCGATTACAAGCTGGTCTACCACGCCAAGAATGGCCGCGCGGTCTACAGCTTCTGCATGTGCCCGGGCGGCACGGTGGTGGCGGCAACCTCCGAGCCAGAGCGCGTGGTGACCAACGGCATGAGTCAGTACTCGCGCAACGAGCGCAACGCCAACGCCGGTATCGTCGTGGGCATCAACCCTGACGAGGATTTCCCCGGCGGCCCGCTGGCCGGCGTCGAGCTGCAGGAACGGCTCGAGTCACGCGCCTTCGAGCTGGGCGGTCGGGATTACTGCGCGCCGGGGCAGCTGGTGGGCGATTTCATTCGCGGCAAGCCGTCGAGCGAATTTGGCGAGGTCGAGCCGTCCTACAAGCCCGGCGTAAAGCTGGGCGACCTGGCGCCGTCGCTGCCCGACTACGTGATCGAGGCCATCCGCGAAGCACTGCCGGCTTTCGGCAAGCAGATTCGCGGCTTCGATCGCGCCGATGCGGTGCTCACCGGCATCGAGACCCGCACCTCTTCGCCGGTGCGGATCAAGCGCGACAACGAATCGCTACAGAGCATCAACACCCGCGGCTTGTATCCCGCCGGAGAAGGCGCTGGATATGCCGGGGGCATCCTCTCGGCAGGTGTGGACGGCATCAAGGTCGCCGAAGCCGTCGCCACGGCAATGCTGGCCGATCTGCAGAGCTGACACCATTCAGCACGGGCGACGGCGACGCCGTTCGTCCGTGCTCCTCTCTCTGTTGCCTGCCCATCAAACCCTGACGCTGCGCGCGGGGGCGGCGCTAATGGCTGCGCGTCACGAAACGGCACGGCAAATTTGCAGTGACCTTTTTCGGTCCGTGAGAGGTCGACACCTTTACACGGCTGCTCCCGATGCAGCTGACCCTCTCTAAAGCGCGAGCGGACCGGATCAGGAGGCAAGGGTGGCGAAGGCAGCAAAAATCATTGGCATCGTACTGGCGGCCCTGGTGCTGCTGGTAGTAATCGCGGCAGTACTGGTACAAACCCAGTGGGCCCGCGAAAAAATTGAAGCCCAACTGAGTCAACGTCTGGATGGGCGCGCCGTTGAGATCGGCAGCCTTGACGTCGATTGGGGCTTTCCGCTGGGGATCAGCGTTGGAGATGTGCAGGTCGCTAATCCCGAGTGGGCCGAACACCCCTATATGCTCAAGCTTGACGCCATGCAGGCAGAAATCGATGTGGGCGCACTGTTGACGGGTAACCTCAGTCTGCAACTGCTTGAGCTGGACAACCCCGAGGTTCATCTCGCACGGCAGGAGGACGGGCGTTCCAACTGGGCAGCCTTGACCGGCAGCGAAAGCGACAGCAGCGAGCCGCCCATCCAACCGGAGACGATCCGCATCCAGAACGGCCAGCTGACCTATCGCGACGCCAAACTGGACGCACAGGTAGAACTCGACATCGAGACGACCGATAACGGCCCGGGGCAGCGCCAGCTGTCCATCGAAGGCAACGGCAATGTGCAAGGCAAGCCACTGACTCTGAGCCTGACGGGCGAGCCCCCGTCCCAGGCATTGGCCAGCGGTGCTCCCTATGCGGTCTCGCTCGATGCGCAACTGGGCAAGATTCAGGCGAGCTTCAAAGGTGAAGCCAAACAGCTTCCAGCGCTTGATGCCCTACAGGGCAAACTGACGGTGAGCGCGCCAGACTCAGCCGAACTGATGAGCTTCGACAGCCCAGCCATCGACGTGCCGGCCTTCGACTTCAACACCCAGTTAAAGCGTGATGGGCAGCGTTGGGTGTTGCAGGACATGGACCTCAACACGGGCGAAAGTCACCTCACCGGCTCGCTCGTCCTGGAGCGTGGCGATACGCCCGAACTGACCGCAAAACTGCAAGGCAACAGACTCGACCTCAACCGTTGGGGCGTGATGCGCTTGCTCGACTCCGAACCGAACGGCGCACAGTCGCAAGCCAAGGACAACGAGCAGTCGCTGCAACAAAGCGCTCAAGACTTGCTGCAGCCTTTGCGTCGCTATCGCGGAGAGCTCGACCTCAACCTGGAGGAGCTCCTGTATGGCGATGCCGCACTGAGCGACATCGTGCTCAAGGCCAATCTGGCCGAGCAGCAGTTGAAGATCGAACGCCTGCATGCAGCCCAAGGCGAAGGGGCTGTAGATGCCAGCGGCTCGCTTGATCTGACCAAGAATTCGCTGAGCGGAACGGTCGACCTGACCGTTGAACAGCTGGACTTGGGCCGCGCCCTCGCCCCCTTGGGCTATCCCAGGCTCGGTACGCTGGACGGGGAACTGCACACCCGGCTGGCGCAGAACTCTGCCCGTCTCAGCGACACGCACCTGCGCTATGAAAACCCGACACGGGATCTGCGGGTCGAGGTCGACGCGACTTCCACCGACTCCGGCCTGCAACTGACGGGCGATGCCTGGCGCAACGACGTACCGCTGCAGTTCGAGATCGATGTCGGCGCGCTGGAGGAACTGTTCGTTGATCAACCCTACCCCGTCGAAGGCACGGTCAAGTCGCGCGAAAGTCGGCTGACCGTAAAGGGCACGGTCACCAATCCCTTGCAGTTGGAAGCGGCGGACCTCGCGATTTCGCTTGAGGGGCCGAACCCGGCCAACCTCAATCGTCTGACCGGGTGGAGCCTGCCGTCACTGGCCGGCTATCAGCTGAACGGTCAGCTGCTGTGGGAGAACCAGCAACTGCGCCTGCAGGATCTGCGCGCCAACTGGGGCGACAGCGACGTGAGCGGCGACGTTCGCCTCAGCCTTAGTGGCCGCCCGATGCTCTGGGCCAACTTGCATTCGGACACGCTCGAGACCTCTGATTTGAAGGCGCCCGATACGCCGACAGACCCGAATGACGGCCAGGTATTTTCCAGCGAGCCGCTGGGACTGGATGCCCTTCGCGACCGCGATGCCATCATTCGCTACGAGGCCGACCAGCTGCTGGCAGAAGCAATTCCGCTGAATGCTGTCGACTTCAAAGCCGAGCTGGACAACGGTGTCTTGGTCGCCGAACCCCTGACCCTTTCGATAGGCAAAGGCAAAGCCAATGGCCGGCTGCGACTTGACGTTCGTCCGCAGCAACCCACGGGCGAGCTGCACCTGGATATCACCAGCGTCAACCTCTCCCCGATTCTGCGCGAGGCCGACCTGTCCAAGGTCGCGCAAGACTCCGCAGGCACCATCGGCGGGCAGCTGGACGTCACGCTCGAGGGACAGTCGCTGGGCGAGATGGCGGCCAACCTCGACGGCAAACTGGAACTCGCCATGTCCGGAGGCAAGCTCGACATGCTGGCGGTGGAGCTGCTTGGCCTGGATGCAGGCGAAGCGGCACTCGCTGCCCTAGCCGATTCGGATCAGGTGGATATGAACTGCACCTACCTGCGCTTCGACTCAACTGCCGGCACCGCCAAACTCGAGCAGTTCTTTATCAGCACGGCCGACAGCAACATCACCGGCGGCGGCACCATCAAGCTCGACAGTGAACGACTGGATCTTGCGTTCGAAGCTCGCGCCAAGGACTTCAGCCTGCTGTCCGGCAACTCACCCGTAGAACTGCAGGGCACCCTGAGCGACCCGCAGGTCAGCGTTGTGACCGGCGAGCTAGCCGCCCGTGCCATTGCCAGTGTGGTCGGCGCACTGGTCGCGCCGCCGTTGGCCATCTTGCCGTGGCTGGAAGCGGGCATCGGTGAGGGCTCCGGCATTGGCTGTCGCAAGGCGCTCAATGAATTCGAGCAGAGCGGTAACTGAACGCGCCAGACGACAGGTAGCGACGGTCAACGCGAACCGCCCATCAGGCGAGCAAGCGTACCGTCTGCCTGCAGCGTTTCGAAGGCGGCCTGCGTGCGCAGGACGGTGGCATCGTCGGTCTGACGGCTGAACGCCATGTACAACTGTGTCGAGTGATCAGGAGTAAAAACGCGTTCGACCTCGCTCGGGTCGAGCCCTGCTTCTTTACACATCACAGATATGTCGTGCTCGGGCATGGGCATCAGGTCAACCTGACCATTGAGCAGGCGTTTGAAGTTGTCGCTGTTGTGCGCCGTCACCACGATCTTTTTGAAACCGTTGGCCTGCAGATACTGATGGCGCACATCGTCGCGCAATACACCGACCCGATAGGCTTTCGCTGCCTCCAGGTCGGGCACCTTGATATCGTCTCGCTCGCGTAATTTGTAGAAGTGATAGTCGATGCGCATGATCTCCCCCACCCAGCGGAACAACGCCTCGCGCTCCGAGGTGCGCGCGATGAGGAAGATCAGCACGCCGGGCTCCTGCAGCGCCATGTCGTAGGCACGCGCCCAGGGATACAGACCGATCTGGTAGTCATCCAGCCCTGCACGCTGCAAGGTCGTCTCGACCACTTCGGTGGCCGCGCCACTGACCTTGCCCGCTTGCAGGTAGCTGTAGGCCGTCTCCTCGGTCACCACCCGCAACGGCCCGGCATGTGCGACCGCGCCAAGTAACCCCAGGGAAACAGCGATCCAGGCAATTGGGCGCATCATGCGGTCCTCGCGATCATCAGTCGGAAATACGGTTGCGGCCCTGCGTCTTGGCTCGGTAGAGAGCCTCGTCGGCGCGGCGCAGCAGTTGTTCGAATTGGTCCATGCTGTCCGCGTCGAAGCCGGCGAGGCCAATACTCAGCGTGACGTGGGGCGAAACGGCCGAGGCCTCATGTGGCAACGCCCGCTCGGCCAGCCGCTGCTGCAGCCTTATCGCCGAACGATGCGCGGACTCGGCATCCACACCGGGCAGCAGTACGACGAATTCCTCGCCGCCGAGCCGCGCGACCAACTCGCCGGCACGGGCAAACACGTACCTGAGCGTATCGGCTACCCACTGTAAGCATTGGTCGCCCTGCGCATGGCCGTAGTGGTCGTTGTAACGCTTGAAAAAATCCACGTCGCACATCAGCACGGTCAGGGGCTGGCCGAGACGCATCGCGCGGCGGAATTCGACTTCCTTGATTTCGTCGAAATGCCGGCGATTGGCCAAGCCGGTCAGCGGGTCACTACGTGAAAGCTCTTCCAGCAGCACATTGGCAGCGCGCAATTCGGCAGTACGTTCCTCGACCAGCTCGGCGAGGCGGTCGCGGTGCGCGGCCAGTGCCAGCTCGTCCTGATGTTGCCGCTCAAGGTAAGCCGACAGTTTTAGCTGGACACTGTTGATGCCCGACTCCAGCAGGCTCAGCTCGTCCTGGCGTTCTACCGACCGATCGAGGCGCAGGGTCTGGTCGAGATTTTCCGGAGTCAGGCGGGTTAGGTGCTGGGCGATCCGACGCACGTGCAGCGTGACCGTGCTGTTGAACATCCACATGATCAAACCGGCCAGCAGGAGCGACTGGATGACCTGGGTGATGATGATATTGGTCACGTCGTCAACGAGCCGTCTCCAGAGCAGCCCTTCGTCGCCTTCGAGCCTGAGCTCGCCCACCGTCTCGCGGGCCCCGGCGTAGGCTTCGTAGGTGAGACGACGCTGCAGCACCGGCGCGCGGTGCTGAGGCTGCTGCTGCGGCCGTTGGCGCTGAATGACTTCCGGTGCACGCCCGGCGCGGAATATCCGCAGTTCGACGCGGCCAACCGGCTCCGCACTGGCGACGCTGTCGAGCTGCGTTTCCAGTGCGTCGCTGTCCATTTCCCAGATGGCTTTGGCCAGATTGCTTTGGAATACCTGGTCGATCAGCACCAATTCGGCATTCATCGCCGAGCGGCCATCCTCCCAGGCCAGCCAGGTCCGCAAACCTACGGTTGTGGCGGTAAACAACAGGCAGAAGCCGAGCGTCGCCAGCACCAGGCGACGCCCGAGCGAGCTGCTGGGACGCCGTGCGCTGACGGAGGTGACGGGGGCAGGTGTATTGACGTTCATTTCAACCAGCGGGCGGCGATTGCGTCATAGCGCCCATCGGCACGGACGCGCGCGAGGGCTTGGCGGAAGCGCTCGACCACCTCATCCGATGTGTGCCGGCTGAAGGCCATGCACAAGCCGTTCGCGCCGCCTAGGTCGTCCAGATTCAGTTGAGGAACTGCAGTATCGCCAGGGCTGCCACTGGCCTGACGGACCAGATAGTGAGCGTTCAGCTCGTTGGAAATCCACAGGTTCACACGCCCAGCCTTGAGCTTTTCGTAGTTGTGCTCGTATTTGTTGCTCGACTGCAGGTTGCGGCCGATGACGAACCCCTTATCGATCAGGTACTGCTCACCGACATCCTCTTTCACGGTGGCGATCTGGTACTGGCGGGCGTCATCGAGACTCTTGAGGTTGAACTCAGTGCCAGGCAGCGAGAACAGGAACCAGCGCGTGGGCGCGATAACACCTACCCACTTGAACAGACCCTCGCGCTGCGGTGTGCGGGCAATGGAGTAGATAAGAACATTCTCCGAGTTCAGCGCGATGTCGTACGCGCGTGCCCACGGCATCGATTGGATGCGCGCAGCCTCTCCCACTTCATCCAGAACAGCCTGCACCACCTCGGTGGCCATGCCGGTGAGCTTGCCGTCAACTGTCATGTTGTAGGGTGGCAGTTCCTCCGTGACGACCGTGACACCGTGTGCACAGGCGGCCTGGACGCCGAATAGCGATGCGACTATCCACAAGGCTAGTGTCAGGCGGCGGAGCGAGGTTCGAAGCATCGGACGACCTCCCGGACGACTAACGTCCGGCGAGCAACAGGAGAGGGCCATCATGATGGCATCATTCAAACGGCATCTGAGCACTCTTTAGTCGGCACAAGCGGGGCTGACTTGAATGCTGGGACGCTTCTACTTCAAGCCCGGCGACGGGCGGGAGGTGTGATCGTTCGAACGATCTGGAAGGAGCGCCCCGAGGCGCTTCTACACAACTTTACGGACTGCTCGGCCGGTCGCCTTTGCTTAACGCAATGTATGCCGTACCAACGTCACGATGGTCGGCATCCAGGCTCATCCGTCGTCGCAACGAAGTAGCAGCTCCGCTCAGCCCTCACACCCGTGAACGCACCTGCCGCGGACTGATGCCGAACTGCCGCTTGAACGCTGTGGCAAAGTTGGCTGGGCTGTTGTAACCGGCGCGCCAAGCCGCTTCAGTGACAGTTGCGCCTTCTCGCTCCAGTGCCTCGCGTGCGCTATTCAGACGCCGCCCGCGCTGGTATTCGAATACCGTCATGCCCTTGAGCGAGCGGAACTGGCGCTGCAACGTCGTCGCGTTGACGCCCGTTTCGCGTGCGATGTGATCAAGGCTCCAACTGTCGGCTTCGCCGCTATCAAGCAGATCAACGAGGCGCTGCAGCCGGCGGTATTCCTGGGGCCGCAAACCGTGTTCTACCACGGTCGTCGCCTCGCCAAGGCTGGCAAGCGCTGCTTCGCAGGCAATGTCCAGCGCCCGGCTTTCCAGATACAGGCTGGCCAGTAAGACGTCGTAGCCCGGTGGGTTGAGCATCTGGTCAGCCAATGTCAGCAGGCGCGACGAGGGTTTCCAGACACGAGGCGTCAGGTGACTGCCCATGAAGCGTCGAATTGCTCCGTCTGTCGCACCCACGCCTTCGCCACGCCCTTCGAACCAGGCGGGCGTCAGGCTCACCACCAACTTCCGAATATGACTACCGCGGCGAGCCTGACGGCGGAACTGTACCGGCTCGTTCATCGATACTGCGACCCCCTCGGGCGCGCGCCGGCTGGATGGATGACCGAGCGTCAACGAAAGGTCGCCATAGCTGACCTGACTCTGCCCCTGAAGAAAGAGCACAAAGGACACTCGCGGATCCACGGTGTTTTCGGTAACGAAGTCCTGTAGCTCCTCGCAATCGGACCAATGCAGGGAAAGACCGTCACGCAGCTGTGCCCATTTCACCCGGCCATAGAACAGGCGGTCATCGCCGCCGTCTGGCAAGTGCAGACCAGTCCGGCTAGTCGCCGGCAGCTCGTCGCCACGGATGATGTGATCGGGTTGGTTCATGCTGCGCTGCACCTCGCACGCGATTGCAAAGCAATTACTTGGTCGCGCAAAGGTTCGCGACCCGGACGCATGGCAGACTACGCCCCGACATCTTTTGATGCAAATCGTTATCATTAAGCGCCGCGAACCTTTGCCATTTACGCAATGCCCGCGACAGGAGCCGACCCATGGACAGAACCCCTCGCACCCTCAGCCTCGGACAACGTTCGCGGCGCCTGCTGCTGGCCGGCTTGCTTGCGCCTTTCCCGTTAAGTGCGCTGGCGCAAAGCGTTTCCGTGCAGAACGAGCCGGTCGAATTGGAAAGCATCACCGTCGAGGGCAACCGCCTGTACGACATGCCGTCGTCGGAGCAGACCGGCGGCTACACGGTGCAAGCAGCGACGGTTGGCACAAAGACACCTGCCGAGCTGCGCGATATCCCGCAGTCGATCACCGTTTACACAGACGATTACATCAGGGACCGCCAGTTCGTGAACCTTGACGACCTGGCCAAGTACACCGCGGGTCTACGTACCCTGACCAACGACAGCGGTCGTTCGTCGATCTATGCCCGCGGCTATGAGTACGATGAGTTCAATATCGACGTTCTCCCTGCACCCATGGCCAGCATCCACGGCACGGTTCCGTCGCTTTCGCCGTTCGACCGGGTAGAGATCATGCGCGGTCCTTCGGGTCTGTTCAGCAGTACCAGCGAAATGGGCGGGGTCGTCAATATGGTACGCAAGCGCCCGACGCGCCAGTTCCAGGGCAGCCTGACTGGCCGATACGGCAGTTGGGACCAGAACTATCTGGAAGCCGACCTCTCCGGTCCGCTCGATGAAGCGGGTCACATACGCGGACGCACAGTTGTCTCTCGCGCCGACAGCAATGGCGAGGTGGATTACAACGAGAACACCAGTGAGAGCTTCTACGGCGCGCTGGACATCGACCTGAACGACACAACCTCGATTTCGCTAGGACTGATCCACCAGACCAAGGACATCGCTCCCCACAACGGCTACCCCACCGATTCGGCTGGGAACCTACTGGACTGGAGTCACTCGACCTACTTGGGCGCCGACTGGAACGACTTCAACGGTCGCACCACCGATGCAATCGCCGAGCTGACTCACCGCTTCGATACTGGCGGCTATGGCCGACTGGCCGTGCGGGGCTCCACGCGTGACACAGACTATCTGTACGCCTATACCGGCAGCGCTGTGGCGGCCAACGGCAACACGCGAATGGTCGCCGCCGGGCGTGACTTTCAGCAGGACGCACTGGCCGTCGATGCCAGCTACAGCCAGCCGTTCGAGCTGCTGGGCCAGGTCAGCGAATTCGTGGTCGGCAGCGATTTCAAACGCTACGACAGCGACTATCGCAACGGCAGCGCTGTCCTCGGCACGGTCGATATCTTTGGCTATCAGCCCACGCGCTTTGCCAAACCGAACCTGAGCTATTCAACACGCGTCAGTAGCGACGATCAGGAAGCAGGTCTCTACGCCAAGCTGACGTTCCGGCCGATCGAAAAGTTGGCGCTCATCGGTGGAGCTCGCGTCAGCTGGTACGAAGGAGACGCCACCTCAACGAATCTCAACACAGGCGTCGTTGCCTCGGATGAGCAGCATGAGAACGGCCACGTCACGCCTTACGGTGGATTAGTGTTCGACCTTGACGAACGACATTCGCTGTACGCCAGCTACTCACAGGTCTTCAAACCTCAATCCGAGACCGGCGCTAACGGTCAGCTCATCGATCCGCGCGAAGGCGAGCAATATGAAGTCGGCATCAAGGGCAGCTATTACGACGGGGATCTGAACGCCCGTGTCACCGCCTTTCAACTGACCGACGAGAACCGCGCTACCGATGCCGACGGATTGTCCGGCACGGCCGATTACGCAGCGGGTGGCAAGGCGCGTATCCGCGGTGGTGAATTTGAGGTCAGCGGTTACCTGACGCCTCAGTGGGAGCTGATTGCGGGCTACACCTACATGGAGACTGAAAACCTTGCAGGTGACGAGAACGTTCTGTTCGTACTCATGCCCACACACCAGGCTTCTTTGTGGAGCAAGTACACCCTGGCGGGCGGACCGCTACGTGGATTAGGGCTGAGCGCAGGTATCAGCGCCATGAGCGACTTTTCCTACGAACGCCAAGGGATAACCGTTAGCGCACCGGGGTATGCCGTGGTCGACGCCAAGCTGTCGTACCCGGTCACCGAGCAGCTCACTGCGACTTTCGATGTAAATAACCTGCTCGATCGCGACTACGTTTCGCGCGTTGGCAGCACCTCGACCTTCAATTTTCAGGGTCCGTCACGCAATTTCACCATCGGCGCGCGCTACGAGTTCTGATCTACTCGCCGCCGGCTTCGGGGTCGACGGCGCTTAACGGAGACATTCATGCCCAAGTTTCATGCACGAGTCGCAACGCCACGCGCATCACGCAACATGACCCGCCTGTTCAAGCACTTTGCCCACAAAGGCGAAGTCCGACTCGATGAGCAACGAGCAGAGGTCGTTTTCGTCTTTGGTGAGTGCCGCATGTTTGCCGGACCGGAGCAGCTCTTGATCGATTGCCTGGCGGAGGCCGGTGAGGCAGAAAAACGCCTGCGTTTTGTAATTGCTGATCACCTCAACCGTTTTTCCGGTGACGAGGCGTTGCAGGTCGAATGGCAGGAGGGCCCCCTGCTGGATGCGCCTGCTGAGCGGTTAGAATGAATGCCTTGATGGCGCTGCTGATTGCCAGCCTGGGACTCGGCTGTGCGTCGGCTCGAGCCGCCGAGGCGGGCGGGTGGAAGCCAGTGGTGCTACCGCAAGCTGAACAACGCGACATACATTCGCGCAACACCGACGACGATTACAGGATCTTCATTTCCCAGCCTCAGAAGCCGGCGCCACCGGGTGGCTATCCGGTGCTCTACGTGCTTGATGGCAATGCGTTGTTTCCAATGCTGGCAGTTCAAGCCAATGCTCGTGAAAGCCGCCCGGATCCCGCAACACGCGCGTCGGTGGTAGTGGTGGGTATAGGTTATCCTGGCGACGCGCTGTATGACGTCGACAGACGAGCCAGAGACTACACTCCCCCAGCCCTAGCGGCGAACCATGAAAGGGACGATGCGCACTACGGTGGAGCCGACCAGTTTCTGGCTTTCGTGCAAACCGAACTGAAACCTCTAATCGAAGCCCGGTACCCGATTGATCCTCATCGGCAGACGCTGTTTGGGCACTCTCACGGCGGACTATTCACGCTGTATACCCTGATGAGCGAGCCTGACGCTTTCCAGAATTACCTGGCGGCCAGTCCCTCGATCTGGTGGAACGATCGTCAGCTGCTAGAACAGAGCGGCCTTGCGCTCTCCGAGTCGAACCTACAATCAAAGCGTTTGTGGATGACTGTCGGGGAAGCTGAGGAACCGGAACCGTTACTGGGTAAAGTTGCTACATCCGAGCGTGAGCGACGCCTTGTTGCCCGGCGGATGCGCAGCAACGTCCAGGGATTGTTCGAGCGCTGGGCATCACTGGAGGGCCATGGCCTGAAGCGCACCCTGACCATCCACCCAGGCGCCGGCCATGGCGAGAACGCTACGCTCACGGCAGCCGACGCGATCAATTTTGCACTGCAAGCTGACGCGCCTCTTCGCTAGGCGCGGTCTGCGAACCTCCAATCGCTCCTCAGCTAGCTGCCGTTCGCCCTGAAGCTCTTTAGAGCGCAATTCACGGGCTACCACCTCATAAGGCTCGATGAATTCGAACGCCATGACGTGCAGGATCGCAGCTCGCACAAGCCTCTCCACCACTTCGCAGCGGTCGTGGCGCTGGCCGTTAGGGATCGACAAACACCGGATGTGAGGTACAGCAAAGTCAGCGGCGTACCGCTGGCACACTTACTCGCCATTAACCAACATGCGCTGACCGGGCTGAATAACCTGATAACGGTGTTTAAACACAAGCGCTTCAATAGTGGCCATTCACATTCACATCAACATGAGCCAAACCGGGCAATGCCAACGCAACCAGCAACGATCGAAGAGTAGGCATAACGAGCTAGCAGCTAGAGACGCAAGCCTATGTCATGAAGGTAAAGTCGTGACTTCAAGCATGGAGCGCTCAAGCAGGTTTATTGCCGAAAGTCCTGGATCTTGGCGGTAACGACGCAAACTTGGGTGGCCAATACCGGTCCCATGCGGTGTTAGAGTCGCAGCCCTCAACCATCCGTAGGAGAAACCATGCGCGCATTGTTTACCGCCACCTTCCTGACATTGCCGATGACCGTTGCGTCGTTTTGCTTTGCCGCCGAATCGCCAGTCGGACGTTGGCAGACCATTGATGATGAAACCGGCAAGCCCAAGTCCGTCGTCCAAATACACCAGGCGACTGATGGTTCGCTTAACGGTGAAGTGGCGGAGATTCTGCGCTCCGAGCAGGGCCCGAACCCGTTATGTACGGCCTGCGAAGGTGAGCGCAAAGACAAGCCAATCGCAGGAATGACTATCCTTTGGGGCCTGCAGCCGGATGGCGAGGGCGTCTGGAGCGGCGGCACTATCCTCGACCCAGCCAAAGGCAAGACCTATCGCGCCAAGGTCACCCTGCTTGAAGGTGGAGACAAGCTTGAGATGCGCGGTTACATCGGCATCGAAGCGTTAGGCCGCACCCAGACATGGGTACGTCAGTAGCTGGGGATGCCTCGAGCCCAGCCGGTCATCCGGCATGGCCTGAACAGCTCAGCGGTGCTCCGCACGGCATAGCCGGTTCGCGGTCCAACTTGCATGCATTACTCCCCTTTCGCCCCGAATCAGAGCCGGCAGGCGCCGTATCGTGCTCTATGCATCCTATGCCTGCTCTGCATCGCTCCAACGTCCGTCGCAGACGAGAAGCTTGAAGCAATCGTCGATAATGCTAAACGCCTGGAGCAGCTTGAGACGTTGATAGTGGCTCGTCATGGCGAGGTGCTGGCCGAGCGGGGTTACCGCGGTCATCGAACGAACTCTCCGACCAATATAAAGTCGGCGTCCAAGACGATACTCTCTGCCTTGGTTGGGATAGCCATTGATAAGGGTATTGTTTCAGGCACTGACCAGCCGATCGCTGATCTGATCGGAAGCGATTTCCCAGCGAAGCCGGACGCTCGACTGCTGCAGGTCACTGTAGGCAATCTCCTATCAATGCAGGCCGGCCTCGGCTCAACCTCTGGGCCTAATTATGGGTCATGGGTGGCGAGTCCAAACTGGGTACGAGCGGCGCTGGCGCGACCGTTTGAGGCTGAGCCTGGGGAGGCAATGATTTATTCCACCGAATCAAGCCACCTGCTGTCAGCAATTCTCACCCGCAGTACCGGAAAAGCCACACTTCAGCTTGCGCGCGAGTGGCTGGCACCACTCGACGGCTTTGATATCAGCGCCTGGACACGAGATCCGCAAGGCATATACCTTGGCGGTAACGAAATGGCGATGACCCCTCACTCGCTGTTGGTCTTTGCTGAGCTATATCGACGCGGAGGCATAACAGCATCTGGGGATAGGCTGCTGTCACAGGACTGGATCGAAGCATCCTGGAAGCCCCGCACCCGCACCCGCTCGCGGTACACCGGTCATGGCTATGGTTATGGCTGGTTCATTACCCAGTTGGGCGGCGAAGATATCCGTTATGGTTGGGGCTTCGGCGGGCAGATGCTTTACGTGGTTCCGGGGCTCGATATGTCCGTCGTAATGACCTCTGATACCCGACCTTCCAGTGGCGCCTCAGGGCACCGCGACGCTCTGAATCAGCTTCTCGGCGACATTATTGAGGCGGTGCGCTCCGACAGTTAGAGCACCAGGGAACGGAAGGGTCGAGTTAGCTACAGCGCAACCAACGCCGTTGAACATAACTGTAAGGGCACTTGCATAAGACTTTGGGTGCTACAAGCAGCCCTTTGCAGGGCCGCCCTTTAACCAGCTCAATCCAATGCGTGCGCCAGCTGGCCGCGGGGCTTGCAGGAACCATGCTAATGGCAAAAATGAACTCATTTTTTAGCGCCCAAAGACAAACCCCCGATCCTCTTACGAAGATCGGG
>CETJ01057657.1_pt1 | contig 52479 bp, 49 predicted proteins | sample 531341 | NCBI WGS metagenome assembly CETJ01 (sample SAMEA2622677, study PRJEB7988) | marine metagenome | isolation source: saline water (ENVO:00002010), including | reverse complement strand
CCCCGCCAGTGCCAGCTGATGTTGCACAGAAGACTGCCGATAAATACCGTGAAGCACTGACGCGCTTGACCAACTGATCAGCCGGCAGCCGGCGGGCGAGTTGATGCGCTCAGCATCGCTGTCTAGCTATGACATCGCAAAAAATCTGCGCAGTTGGGGTTAGACAAAACACACTGAACTGCTATGATGCGCGCCGCTGGAGAGATGCCGGAGTGGCCGAACGGGACGGATTCGAAATCCGTTGAACTGGCAACAGTTCCTAGGGTTCAAATCCCTATCTCTCCGCCACTATTGAGTCTGAGAGCCCCGGATTACGGGGCTTTCTCGTTTCCTTGGTCTCCCTAATGGGTTTTGACCTACACTCTGACCTACACTGCGGCGTTGGCTTGGCTCTGTTGGTCGTTGCCTCTGCCGCTGCCTTCTTTTTTGGGGTTCCTTAGGATCTGCGACCGGCTGCTTCTTCGCGGCTCCAGTTGAGCGTCTGTCGTGACTGCTTACAACATGGCCACGAACGAGTCTGCCGTGTGACCTGGATGGATCGATTCAATGGATACCGGGTTGGATACCTTCGCGCTGGCGACGGACCGAAGGTGCGCACGCAAGCCGAGGCCGGAAGGAGGTCGCCTCGTGCGCGTACCTTTCCAGGAAGACTGGTGAGCGCCACAGAATCATTCTGAGCAAGCTAGGTTCATCGTCCAGCCTTTCATCCAAGTCCGGGGTCGCAGATCCGGACGCAACGCCTCGTTCCACGTGTCGCCCCGATAGCGGCGCATCTTCACCGTCTGCCATTTCAGGCCGCGCTCTGTCGCCCACTCTAATGCCTGCTTGGTCTGTCCCTCGAGTGTCACGGGCATCTCTGCCGCGCAGATCGTATTTCGCATGTCGCTGCCTCCACACCGTACTTTGGTGCGGATGACGCTATGTGACTGATCAAGGATCGATAGAAACGCGAAGAGAAACTCTGCGGTTGTGTTTCACGTATGAAGTAGACTCGTTGACTGCGGGGTTTTTGATAGTCAATTTGATGGATACCAGCTTGGATACTAGCTAGTTACTACTCGCGGCGAGGCGCTATAGCCTCCGTCGGGCTTAGCGATGTCAGAACAAGTCGATGTGTCTACACGGTTCAATTCGATGTTAATCGGTTTGTTAACCTGCACTTGTTAAGCGTTGGCACTGTGCCCAGCGGTCCGTTACAGCGCGCACAAACTGGCCGATTCCGTGCGTACCAAGCTGCGTACTGCCCGCTGCGTACTAAATATGCTGCTTATCTGAGCGCTAGTCGCTGGGTGCGTCGAATGCTGGGTTCGCCTGACCTGCCCCAGCTTTAGTACCGCTGCCTATTTAGTAGGCCCTGGGGTTGATATCAATATTTTGTGTTGCGATTGGTGCTGCCTCGCTCGCCAATGCGCAGCGAACTCTGCCGGGGTGTGATTACCAATAGCGCTATGTGGTCGGTGTTCGTTGTAGTCCCTTCGCCAGGCCGCGATGCGGATTCTGGCCTCGGCCAGTGAGCAGAACCAGTGCTCGTTCAGGCATGCATCCCGAAACTTGCCGTTGAATGATTCGATGAACGCATTCTGTGTGGGCTTGCCAGGCTGAATCAGCTTCAGCTTGATGTCGCGCTGATAGGCCCATTGATCAAGTGCCTTGCCGGTGAATTAGGGGCCCTGGTCGGTGCGGATTGCCTTGGGGTAACCGCGGAATCGGGCCTTTTCATCCAATGCGCGAGTAACGCGAAGGCCGCTGATGCCGTGATCCACAAGGATACCCACCGCCTCCTTGGTGAAATCATCGACCACCGTCAGACACTTGATCCTCCGCCCCGTACTGAGTGCATCGAAGACGAAGTCCATCGACCCACCTGATTCGGCGCGCTCGGCAGACTCAGCCGCTCGCGCTCTACGGCGACACCGTGGCGGCGCCTCCGGCGCTTCACCATCAAACCGGCAGCCCGGTACAGGCGATAGATCCGCTTATGATTGACCTGCATGCCAGCCCGCCGCAGCAGGATATGCAGGCGCCGTTATCCAAAGCGCCGACGCTCCTGTGCCAGCTCCACGAGTTGGGTTTGCAGCCTGGTGTTTTGCTCGCTGGAGCGGGGTTGATAGCGCAGCACCGAGCGAGACAGCCCGATCAGCTGACAGGCACGGCGCTCGGAGATGCCGGTTCTGGCCTGCATCTCCTGCACCGCCTCCCGCCGTGCTGTCGGGCTTACCCTTTTCCCCGGGCGACCACCTTCAGTGCCTCGATATCCAGATGGGCTTCGGCCAGCAGCTTCTTTAGCCGGCTGTTCTCCAGTTCGAGATCCTTAAGCCGCTTAGCGGCCGGCACGGTCATGCCACCGAACTTGGCACGCCAGGTGTAGAACGAGGCATCACTGAAAGCCATGCCGCCGGCACAGGTCCTACACCGGCACACCGGCCTCTGCCTGCTTGAGAAAATCGAGAGTCTGTTCTTCCGTAAAACGCTTTTTCACTGCCGTCTCCTGCTCAGAAACGGACTCTACTAAGTTCGGCGTGGTACTGAAATCGGGGAGCAGGTCAGACGACGATCCATGGCCAGCTGCATACAAAGGTCGCTTTGCAGCGTGTTGTTCACGGCAGTTAGGTTCGTTCTCTGGTTCGCCATGAACTGTTTAGGATTATTGAGCCGGTACTGGCTAAGGGCCAGTAGCCCATCTCTTAAAGCCTTGGGCGGTGTCCAGTACGGAAAATAAATTGTCGCCTTAGGTGTTCCAGCAACTTGAGGGAATGCCGTGCTCGGCTATTGTCAGGAATAGCCTTCACCTGACCATGGACTCGGTACAAGGAAACTGCCCATGACGCCCCTTAATACCTATCTACTGCTTTTAGTCATGTCTGTAATTGCCGGCTGCCAAACGGGCTTGCCCAGCGTCCAGTACCGCCAAGCTTGTAGTCCAGTCAACGATGCGCAGTGCTCGGAAGATCTTCCGAGCCTGGTCAAGTTCAGCCTGCCGAAGTCTTTGATTGTCCTAGCAGCCGAGGATGAGTCAAAGCACTTCTCGGACCAGGTGCCGACCGGAGCTGTAGCGCCTGCTGAGTGGGATGGGATCCTGATCGAAATGCTCAAGGACGATCCGTGGGGGAGGCAGACAACCCTTAATGTAACTCGCCGGGAACCAACAAATCTGGTTCAGGCTGTCAACGCTTCGGTAGTTGACAACAGGCCGGAGCAGATTGAGAAATGGGGGGGGTTGACCCTTAAACTGCTCGCGTTGATCATAAGCGCCTGCTGTGATCCCTCAGCGCCGAGCGAAACTTGGTATTTTCCGATGCCCTTGGTAATTGACACAGCCCCTCTATTGGCACAGCTAGAAGCAACCGGCGGAACCGTTCAGGGAGAGGTGTCGAGTAAGGATCATGAATATACCAAGGCCACCTTCAGCTTCGCTGCTGGCCCGGTTCCGCAAGATTCAATTCCGGTAAAAGATTACCTGGCCTGGGCACATGGGAAGCGGAGACACGAAATCATCACGTCTGCGTGTAGAACAGTGCATGTTGAGTTTGGACAAAATGAACATCGGCCTTTCAGAAACACCAAATGGTCGTTTATTGTCGCTGACCCTAATTACGTTCAGACTGTCAGCTTCCCTAACAATGGCTCAATGACTGCCCAACCTATCTGCGGGTTCCAAGTTACGCACCTCACGGCAGTGGTGGACAAAACAACCGAGATACTAGGGGCTTCCCTTGCCCAGGTTATCGCGATAGCCAATGCTTGGAACACTAGAGTTGTGCCTAAAAAGCTAGATTGACTTAGCCAATTGCAGAGGATGTATGGCAGCGGTGTCGCGTTCATTCTCTGCCGTGCTCGGTAGTGGCGAACAGTACCATATGCCGGTCGACTCTGATTCGGACCTTGCCGAAGCGCGGCCACATACCTCCAGCGTTCGCAGATAGGCTTCGGGGCGGATTGCACCGCAGTCGGCCACAAGTGTTCATGATGTGTTCACTGGAAATTGTTTGCATAAGAGGCGATGTTGCAAGGTATCTGGCACTCGGCGGCTCGGAACCGGCGAATATTACTTACAGACGGGAAGGGCGGGCCTTGTTGGTTTCTTCGTCCTGGCACGAAAAGCCCGCATATAGCGGGCATTTTGCATTCTGCTGACCGGGATGCCTCGTGAAAGAGGAAAGATCTACCTGGATGCGTGGGGGGCCAAGACAATCTACTGCAGCTGGTTCGTCCACTTCATGGACGGTTACATGGTCGAATAAGGTGTCTGTACGTGACACAGAGGCTTCGAAACCTGCTGCTACATGTTTGCCGAAGCACTCAGCGGCGCCACCAAGGCAATTGCAATAAAGAGCGGCTTGATCCTCACTGGTTGTCTCCAATCCACGGGTCTACGAGATAATGCGAATGGCCGCGTTGGGTCGAAACAGCCGCTCACTGATGGGCGGGCCGAAAGGGGCGGTCATGACGGGCTGCTACCGGGCTAAAAGCGGCAGTCAGACGGGATCCTACCGCTAGGCCGAAGCAGACGTGCACGCTAGGCGGAAAGAAAGGCTGCTATAGGACAGCTCTCTGTCACTCAACGCACTTGCAGTCTGAACGGCAACGTTCCCGCCCGCCGATGGAAGTGCGAGTCGCCCGACATGCATGCCCTGGTCCGGAGGGCCACTATCAGGCCCGCGGAGCCTCGATCGCCTCGTCGAGCTTGATGATGGTCTCGAGCATGCACCGGACGATCACGTTGTCGAACTCTTCTTCCCGGTCCCCTTCATGGGTTCCCTTGTTCAGGTAGTTCCACTCGACTTTGTGCTTCTCGCTATATCCAAGCATCTCGTCCAAGTGGGGCACGGCTTCCTGGTATACCGTCACGTCCTTCCTGCAGAGGAACTGGTAGAGCCCCGTCGCCAAGCTCATGAGGTCTGGGTCTCCCGGCCCCCTCATCCCGACACTTATCTGCGCCGACAGCCTCTTATTTGCAATCTTTTTCCAGAGACGGTTGAGCTCTTCCTCGAATGCCTTCCGGACGTAACTCAGGGAGTCGCGTATTCGCCCTTCTTCGTAGCTGCGTGTCGCCACTATGAGGTAGTGGCGCGGCGAGTCGAGCTTCACGGCGATCTTCTTGGCGTCGAACGGCACGAGGAAGTCGATTCGGGTCACCATTTCCTTGTAGTTCTTCACCGGCACGGCGTTCTCGAGGCGCTTCACGAAATCTTCACCGTGTGTCGTGACGATGAGTTGCCTCTTGCCGACCTCTTCCGGATTCAAGATGAGGTCGATGATCGCGCCCCGGTGCTCATCGTCGATTGAGTTCACGACATCGTCGAATATCAGGAACGGGAGTCGATCTCTGGTAATCTTCGCCAACAGGATCGCGAGCCCGAGGCACCGAATGTGACCTTCGCTTAGGACCTGGAGGGCGTCGCACTTGTCCCCGTTCTCGAACTCAATCTCTATCCTCTCCCCGGCCGCCGTTGGCAAACTCAGGGACTTGAGCCTGTCGGAAGGGTGGTCATTCTTGTTGATCTCGTTGTAGAACTTGAGTGTCTTCTCGTTGAGATCCGCGGCCAAGGCCAAGGGCAATTCGGCGTTGTAGGTCAGCAGCTTCCCGCGGAGCGAGGCGTAAGCAATGCTATAGCTCAGGTTTCTCGCGATTACCGGTTTCTCGGCTTCCGCCTCCCTAATGAGCTCCTCGTTGTCCTGGTTGAACTGCTCAATAGCCTGCGTTGCCTCCATGGCACTCCTCTGGTTCGCAGCGACGAGGGTCGAGATCGCAACGATTTCCTCGAGATCCTTGGATATCGCAAGGTTATCTTCCGCAAGCTTATTGATAGCGGCTTTGGATTCTTCGACCTTTTCGTTATGGGTGGCAGTTGCGTCTTTAAGCGCCTGAAGAAGCTCCCCCTTTGCCGGCACGGACCGGATGAAGGTCTCGATGCTCGCCGCATCCTTAGCGTCGGAAGCCTCGGCGCTGAACGACCCGACCTCGCGCGCTCTGACGAACCCGACAGCCGTAGCGGATGCCGGCAGCTTGGCGGTTTTCGAAAGCAGGTCCAGCCAACCGTCGTCGAGGGACTTACAAATTTCCTTAATCTGATCTTCGACCTTCAGGGCGGCTTCGAACTGCTTCAGCTTTTCTTCCGCGTTGCCGTAGGGATCGACCGGAACAGCGAGTCGACCATCGCGGTAGAGTTCGGAGGCGCACGCGGGACATTCGTCCCCGAACCTTTCGCGATTCCGCAGGATCGCGCCGTAAAGGTCCCGAAGGGAAAGCTGGTCCTTGTACTGGTTGAGGAGCTCTTCCGCTTCCGCCTTCTCTTCTAGGAGCCGGAGCAATCCGTCGGCGTCGGCTAGGACGCCGTCCGTCCTTGTATCAGCAGCCGCTTTAAGGTTCTGCAGGCGGCCAATTTCGGTGTTATTCGCCTGTTGCTTGCCTCCGTTGCCTTCTGGGCCGATTAAGGCAGCCTTGATTTCCTCGAGGTTCTCGCAATCCTGATATTTCCCGAGCAGCGCGGCGCTTCGCTTTTCTGCGGCCTTGGCTTTTTCCGAAATGTCTTCGAGGATCGTCTTGTGTCCGGCAATACCCTTCGCCCGGTCGGCGAGATCTTTTCCCGTTCTACCGACTAAGTCCAGGTAAGAGTCGAGGTTCTCATTGAACTGCGTTGCGAACGTGTTGAACTCTTCCAAGCCGAACAGCGCTGCTAGCCGCGCCTGCTGGGCGGCCGGGGTATTGGCTGCCACTCGCGCGAATCCGTCGATCCGATTCTTTTCGATGAAGCAGAATTCGAAACTGCGGGGGTCCGCTTTTACTTCGATTCCTACCCCCTTGATGGTGTCTCCGTACAGGACGGGGTTCGCCGACTTCCTCGATGCGGCGTTCCTGATGTAGTCCAAGACGGGGATCCGCTTCGAATCCGCTTCGTGGATCGAGGCAAGCAATCCGTATTCGAGTGCTTCACAAAGACTCGACTTTCCCGTCCCGTTCGGCCCGTAGACGAACGTGTACGGTGTTTTGAATTCGAAAGTGTGCTCCTCGGAAAAACCTCGAAAATGCGCAACGTCCACTTTAGTAAGCCGGACGATTTCACTCTCATTGGCGTTAGCTTCGTCAGCCGCGATTTCGAGTGCAGGAGACGCCGTCACCCCGCTGTCGACGATCTGTTTCGCCAAGACTTTTCCGCGCCGGCCTCCGGCCGCTCCGACCGCCGCGATTTCGTCGAACCTCCCCAACATCAGGTTGGCCAGCTTTCTCTCGTATTCGGACAGAGTCGGGGCTGACTCCGCCAAGAAGCGTTTGAATTCGACTAGGGTCTTGGACATATCGGTTCGCTTAGCAGTAGTTATGATTATGTGGTCGGGTTGTCGGCACGATGCTCAGACCGGGACTCGGTTTTATAACGTTCCGTCGGTGAGGTGACTTCCCTTGACGCACCGCGTCCGCTAGCCTCGTCAACTATGGCCCTGAGCCGCTATCTATTGATAACCCAAAACGGTCGTTTGAATAGGGACGTTTGATGCTTTTTTATGCTCAGCAGGTCGATAAAAAAGTAGGGACCGCGGGATACAGCGTCATACTTGATACCGCGCGGCTTGCCGAGACGCTTGAACTGTCCCGGTTATTAGGAGCATCTGAGGAAGACTTAGCCTCGGAGAACCTAGCCTCCATGCTTCGCTTCGATTATCTACCCGACAGCTATTTTGGTTGCCGGGAAGGTTCTTGGTACGAGATCCCTGACGAATTCTGGGAAGGGTGGGGCTATCATGCCGTCGATCCCACTGGGCCAGGCAGTGTGTTCCTGCGTGGTGAGCTGTCTGCGCCAGGAGGAAAAAAGAATTTTTCACGACACCTAACTGCGCCTATTTTTATCGAACGAGACACGGTCTCCGCGTCAGATTACCCGCTTATTGGCCCGAACGACTGGGTAACGGCCAGTGCGACCGCGACGCTTTCGGTTATCGACTGTGGGCACGGCAACTGGAACGAGATTCGCACCGACAACCTGCGGCTTATGTACGACGTCGGCGCCAGCCGCTTGTACGACGCCTCGCAAGTAGCGCGTCTTGTTCAGTCGCAGGCAATCGGCGCACAGGGAATCGAGGTAAAAATCTATATTAGCCATTGGGACGTCGATCATTATCAGTCTATTCTGAAATTCACTTACGCTGACCTGAGTGTGATAACCGAGGTCACAGCCCCTAGTCAGCTACCGAATACGGCGACCTGTAAGCGCATTTTGGCTTTGCTCGATAACCATGAGATATCGGTTCGGCTACTGCCCCCCGCGCCACGGGCTACCCGGGGACATACGATTGATTTGATAGAAATCCAACGGGCCGGGCCGCTTACCGTATTCCGTGCAACCGCAGGCCGATCCCGCAACCAGAGTGGGATCGTTCTTTGTTATGAGAGCCAGAACAAATTGGTTCTACTGGTCGGCGACCACCATTATGAAAAAATTCTGAATGCCATTCAGGGCCGTTTCTCGCCAGCGAAAGACTGCGTATTTGTCGCGCCTCATCATGGGGGCAATGCTGGTTCGATAGACGTTAGCGCCTGGAGAGCAATGTTTTCCTCATTTGAGACGGTCATTTCATGTGGGGACAACTCTTGGAATCACCCTTTGGTTGATAACTTGAATGGTCTGAGTGAGCTCCAAAGCAATATCGCCTCCTGGCGAACCGACCATGATGGAACTTTGCACTTCACGCTGTGAGCAGCGAATGTAATCATTTGCGGAGATGAACGTGGAGCCGAGGAGCTGTACGCCACCCAGCTTTTGGATATTTACAATGCCTTTTGGGAAGCTTGTGCTACTGGCCGGTAGCTGCCGATCATTGATGACCGTTATTGGCCTTCGCTGACCCTCGAGGCAAGCAATCTTGATCAATAGTGTTATGGCTTCAGCAGTCCGGCATGCGGCGGCAGATTCCGATCGCTGAGTAGCTCAGTGAAAAAATCCGGCTACCCCATACGGGTATATATCTCTTGAACTACAGCACTGTTTCTTACCAATGCGTAACCGTGCACGGTTCCATAATTGCTCATCGCTTCGATGCCAGGGTCGTTGCGGGTATCTATGGTGAAGGACCAAAGCTCGTCTTCACTTCCAACGTGCTCCCGAAAACGTAGCCATGCCTCGTGTAAATGCCCAAACGGAACGGGCGGAACCGCTCCAAACGGGTCATGGTAGATCTCCATCTGTGCCACTTCTTCCTTCGAATAGCGTTGGACGAGCGACTCGGGGGTGGCCAGAAATTCGCGGTAGACCGGTGAGACGTGCGGCTTATGTAACCACGACTCGCCCAGCGCATAAGCTATGACCGGCAGCCATAAAACAAGCAACACAAGCCATACAAGATACGAGTCCTCATCGTCGAGGGACACTTCGTCCTTGCACTGCAGCCGTGATTTGACTTCGGCTACAGCGATGAACAACAGCCCGCCCAGCAGATAGACACCGACGCCGATCAGCAGCGCCTTCATTGCCGCTCCGACTCCGTGCGGTTGTCTATTACGTGCTGGTCCTTGACGACGCCGCGATCGATATCGATCAGCAGATCCTCCTCATACCGGCTGCCAAAGCCAGCGTGCACATACTCCAGCAACTCACCGCGAGAGCAGCGCAATTGACCGCTGTACCAATGTGCGAATACGCGATTCGGGTATCCGGGGAAAAAGTCCTCCAGCATAGCTTCACCCCCATCTTCGTAATTCGCATGGATTCCGATCAGATAGAGATGCCCATGTTCGATTGCCCATGATGCGGTATGCCTGCGCCAGCACCAGGTGCCCATATCGGCAAAGTCGCGCCGCTTTTCCGGGCTTTCGTCATCGCTGTTGTTGGCCGCACTGGCCATGTTCCAGTACGTGTTTAGGGGTAAGGTAAATAACCGTAATGTCTCACCTTCGTAACGCAGCGAGTCGCTTAACTGGGCGGTCATAGTTGCTTCCTTTGCTGTTCAACACTGGCCAAAGCCAACACTCCTGCCTACTCACACCCCGGCTACTTGCTGCAGCCTTGTTCAGTTTGATTGTCCTCACAGGCGCTTCAGCATAATCGTCATTTTGACGACTCAGGGCTACGGAACGGGTAGGGCGCTGGGAAAGCTGCCAGCTGGCGAGCTACCCGGCGGATGTCTTCACTTCGATACAAACTGCTAACCCAGTCCTCGGGGATCTGGCTGCTCCCGTAATACGCGCCAGCAATTTGTCCACATATCGCCGCTGTGGTGTCCGCATCATCGCCAAGATTCGCGGCCGCGAGTATTGCGTCCCGGAAGGTGTCCGTATGCCAGAAAGACCAGAGAGCAGCCTCCAGGCTTTCCACGACGTAACCGGACCCAGACACTTCTGCTTCTGACACCTGGCGAAAACGCTGGTCAATGATCCGCTTCATTGTCTCCGGGGCATCAAACTCAAGGCGGGCTGGAAACAGCTTAGCCTTGTCTCGTTCACCGGCTAGGGCTCGTAACAGCACTGACGTGAAATAGCGGCAACTGGCGAGACACTCTTCTGATGCGTGTGTAGTGGCCGAACCTAAGGCAGCAAAATCCAGCGCCGGGTCCGGGTCGTTTAGGTAGTACATGGGGATAGGTGCTAGCCGCATCAGCGAGCCATTGCCGGATGAGCTGGAGTCCGTTAAGCCGCAGAAAGGTTCGCCGGTTCGGTGAAAGCGAGTCAAAGCTGCCGCAACGGTTTTGCCGATGCCGAAAGCATGTGGTCGGCACGAGTTGTGCCCCTGATCAGCCCATTGCCAGTACCGCTGCATCTGGTCGAGTGGGTCAAAGCCGTTACACTCGATCAGGCTTTCTGCGAGGCACAGCGCCATTGAGGTGTCGTCTGTCCATTCCCCTTTGCGAAGCCTGAATTTCCCGCCTCCAGTCATATCCGTTAATGGCGCAAAACGGCCCCGGGGTAAGAACTCCACTGCTGTGCCTACAGCATCGCCACAGGCCAAGCCTAGTAAGCAGCCCTCGTAGCGATCCAGATCCACGTTCATAACCGTCCTTGCCAAAAGAGAGATGAAGACTCAATGAAGTGACTCGTCGTCCCCATAGCAGACGTTCTCAACACCGATCGATATGGATACTAGGTTGGATACCTGACCGGATACCACCATGCGCGGGCATCCTTACAGTTATGCGTCGAGAAGGGGGGGCTCGTATATATCGTGGACTGAAGCGTCCAGAATACCTTTCCGATATGGCTATTCCGTGCGCACCATGTTGCGCACCAATCTTTTGCGCACCCCGTTAGTAGTGGTGAGGCGGGAAGGTATGCGTTTGTATTAGTCTGATTCTTGGTGATCTCCTCGGGTTAAAGTAACGGCTTTGCTCGTTTACCCAGGAGTTGTTGCGTGAACACGGAAAACCATTCCCAGACGGCCGCCTTTCTCTGGTCGATTGCCGACCTGCTGCGCGGTGACTTCAAGCAGTCCCAGTACGGCCGCATCATCCTGCCGTTCACACTGTTGCGCCGTATGGAGTGCGTGCTTGCGCCGACCAAGGATGAGGTGATCAAGCAGACCTTCGCCCAGGAAGGCCGCCCCGATACCGTTCGCGAAATGATTCTGCTGCGCGCTGCCGGTCAGCAGTTCTTCAACGCCTCGCCGCTGACCCTTGGCACGCTGTCCGACACCCAAACCGCCGCCGACCTGATGAGCTATGTGCAGGCGTTCAGCAAAGACGCCCGCGAGATTTTCGAGCACTTCCACTTTGAAGACTTCGTGCAGCAGCTGGAAACCGCCAACCTGCTGTATCAGGTGGTGCAGCGCTTCGCCGCCACGGATCTGAGCCCCGAGTTCATCAGCAACTTCGGCATGGGCATCATCTTTGAAGAGCTGATCCGCAAGTTTGCGGAAAGCTCCAACGAAACCGCCGGGGAGCACTTTACCCCGCGCGATATCGTGCACCTCACCACCTCATTGGTGATCACCGATCAGGACCACAAGCTCGCGCCCAACAGCATCGTCACCATCTATGACCCAACCGCTGGCACCGGTGGCTTTCTGTCTGAGGGGGATGAGTACATCCAGTCCATCAGCGAAAAGGTCAGCGTGTCGCTGCACGGTCAGGAGCTCAACCCCGAGTCCTACGCCATCTGCAAGGCGGACATGCTGATCAAGGGCCAGGACGTGGCCAGCATCAAGCTCGGCAACACCCTGTCCAACGACCAGCTGGCCGACAAGCGCTTCGACTTTATGCTGAGCAACCCGCCGTTCGGCGTGGAATGGAAGAAGGTGCAAAAGCAGATCACCGACGAGCACAGCCACAAGGGCTTCGACGGCCGCTTCGGCCCCGGCTTGCCGCGCGTGTCCGACGGTTCGCTCCTGTTCCTCCTGCACCTGGTCAGCAAGATGCGTGACCCGCGCGACGGTGGCTCGCGCATCGGCATCATCCTCAACGGCTCGCCGCTGTTTACCGGTGGCGCGGGTTCGGGTGAGTCGGAGATTCGCCGCTACCTGCTGCAGAACGATCTGGTTGAAGCCATCGTCGCGCTGCCGACCGACATGTTCTACAACACCGGCATCGCCACCTATGTGTGGATACTTAGCAACCACAAAGCCGCTGCGCGCCAGGGCAAGGTGCAATTGATCGACGGCAGCCAGCACTACGCCAAAATGCGCAAGTCGCTGGGCAGCAAGCGCCAGTTCATCACCGAGGATCAAATCAGCGAGTTGGTGCGCCTGTATGGCAGCTTCGAGCAAACCGCCCAGAGCAAAATCTTCCCCATCGACGCCTTCGGTTACCGCCGTATCACCGTCGAGCGCCCGCTACGCCTGAACTTCCAGGCAAGTAGCCAACGCATCGCTAAAGTGCTGGAAGAGAAAGCCCTGCAGAAACTCGACAGCGCCGCTCAGCAGCAACTGATGAGCGCCTTGCAATCGATGGACGCCAGCATGTTGCACCGCAACCGCGAGCAGTTCAGCAAACTGCTGAAAAAAGCCCTCGCCGCGCACAGCGTCAGCCTCAGCACGCCAGAGCTAAAAGCCCTGATGAGCGCCCTGAGCGAGCGCGACCCTGAGGCGGATATCTGCATGATCAAAGGCCAACCGGAAGCCGACGCCGGCCTGCGCGATAACGAGAACGTACCGCTGGGCGAGTCGGTATACGACTACTTCCAGCGCGAGGTCATCCCTCATGTGCCGGATGCCTGGATCGACGAAAGCAAAACCGACGCTCTGGACGGCGAGGTCGGCATTGTCGGCTTCGAAATTCCCTTTAACCGCCACTTCTATGTGTTCCAGCCACCGCGCCAGTTGGCCGAAATCGATACTGATCTAAAAGCCTGCACCGACCGTATCAAGCAGATGATTGAAGGGCTGTCGGCATGAGTTTTTCTTCCTATGGGGCCTACAAGGAGACTAACGTAGCTGAACTAGGGGAGGTTCCAGCACATTGGAATGTCGTGCCATTGAAGTATGTTGTGGAAACACCGATCACTGATGGGCCTCATGAAACACCTGAGTTCATCGATGACGGTATTCCGTTTGTTTCTGCGGAGGCTGTTTCGTCAGGAGAGATAAATTTCTCAAAATCCCGATTTATTTCCCATGCTGATCATCATAAGTACTCGAAGAAATACAAACCGCGTAGAAACGATATTTTTATGGTGAAGTCGGGAGCTACTACTGGCGTAGTGGCTCTTGTTTCCACTGATCGGGACTTCAATATTTGGTCGCCATTGGCCGTGGTGAGGTGCTCTCGGCTGGCTTTCCCTCGTTACGTACTTCAAGCGATGCGATCTCGTAACTTTCAAGAGAGCGTCATTCTCAATTGGAGCTTTGGAACACAGCAAAATATTGGAATGTCAGTGATAGAAAATCTGCGTATTCCATTGCCTCCAATACCTGAACAAACCCAAATCGCTCATTTCCTCGACCACGAAACCGCCCGCATCGACGCGCTGATCGAAGAGCAGCAGCGCCTGATCGAACTGCTCAAGGAAAAGCGCCAGGCCGTGATCTCTCACGCCGTCACCAAAGGCCTCGACCCCACGGTGCCGATGAAAGACTCCGACGTGGAGTGGCTAGGCGAGGTGCCGGCGCATTGGGGGGTAGTTAGCATATCGCGGATATTTGAAATTCGTGCGGGCGGTGACCTGAAGACGGAGTTCTATTCCGATGTGCAGACGGAGTCCCATAAGCATCCAATTTTCACAAACGCAACTAACGAAAGCGCGATATACGGATATACAAGTAAAGCAATATTCCCTGGTGGCACGATAACGGTTACAGGTCGTGGCGATGTGGGTTATGCAATCTTCCGATCGCAGCCCTACGACGCAATTATTCGGCTTCTGGTTCTTAAGCCTGTACGCGACGTTCAGGCCAAGCTCTACGCATACATGGTTAATGCAGTGCTCACTTTTTCTGTTGGCAGTTCGGCGATATCACAGCTTTCCGCTGAACAGATTGCTCCATACAAAGTATTGCTCCCGCCTATAGGGGAGCAAACTGAGATACTTGCCTTATTGGATCAAGCAACTATGGAGATCGATGCGCTGGTTAATGAGGCTCACGGAGTTATTTCATTGCTCCAAGAGCGCCGCTCCGCCCTAATCTCCGCCGCCGTCACCGGAAAAATCGACGTGCGCAGCTGGCAGCCACCGGCTAGCGCGCCAACTCCCGAATTAGCACAGGAGGCCGTGTAATGGCGGACAGCAAGGAAGCGCAATTCCAGCAGGACATTATCGACGCCCTATCCGCCCAGGGCTGGTTGGTGGGCACGGCCAGCGGCTACGACCGGCGCACAGCCCTGTACACCGAAGATATGTTGAGCTACTTCAAGGATGCCTGGCCGGAGCGTTGGGACAAGTTTGCAAAGGCCAACCCTAATGACCCGGACGGCGTGCTGGTGCAGAAGCTGGTGCGCGAGCTGGAGCAGAGCGGCACCCTAGATGTGCTGCGCCATGGCTTCAAACATTTGGGGCAGCGGCTGGAGCTGTGCAGCTTTCAGCCCGACCACGGCATGAACCCGGATACCCTCAAGCGCTACCAGTGCAACCGCCTGCGCGTGGTGCCGGAGGTGTCTTACTCGCCCTATGCACGTGAGGCTGGCACCAATGGGCAGAGCTACAACCCACGGCTGGATCTGGTGCTGTTCGTCAACGGCATCCCCACGGCCACGCTAGAGCTGAAAAGCGAGTTCAAGCAGTCGGTGGAAAGCGCCAAACGCCAGTACCGTTACGACCGTCCGGTGAAAGACCCGCTCACACGCAAGCCAGAGCCGTTGCTGACCTTCAAGCGCGGCGCGCTGGTGCACTTTGCCGTGGGCCAGAACGAAGTTGCGATGACCACCAAACTGGCGGGTAAAGACACCTTCTTCCTGCCGTTCAACCTCGGCAGTGCGGAAGGCGGCGCGGGCAACCCGATACCTGAGGATGACAGCCAATACGGCACCAGCTACCTGTGGCAGCGCCTGTTACAGCCGGATGCATGGTTGAAGGTGCTGGGGCGCTTTTTGCACCTGGAGAAGAAAACCAGCGAAGGCTTCGACGGCACGCCGGTGTCCAAGGAAACCATGATCTTCCCGCGTTATCACCAGTGGGAAGTGGTCAACACGCTGATCAATACCACCCGCAATGAGGGACCGGGCAAGCGCTATTTGATCCAGCACAGCGCCGGCTCGGGCAAGTCCAACTCCATCGCCTGGACGGCCCATCAGCTGGCCTCGCTGTACGACGATGCCGGCCAGCGCCTGTTCAATTCAGTGATCGTGATTACCGACCGCACTGTGTTGGACAAGCAGTTGCAGGACACCATCTACCAGTTCGAGCATGCCCAGGGCGTGGTCAAGCAGATCAACCGTGAAACCAGCAGCCAGAGCAAATCCGAGCAATTGGCCGAGGCGTTGGCCGAGCAGACGCGCATCATCATCGTCACCATTCAGACCTTCCCGGCGCTGTTCGATGCCCTGGATAAGTACCCCAAGCTGGCCAGTGGGCGCTATGCAGTGATCGCCGACGAGGCGCATTCCTCGCAAACCGGCTCATCGGCCAGCAAGCTGAAACAGATACTCGGCAGTGATGCACTCGATGCTGAAGAGGTGAGCGCCGAAGAGCTGCTCGACGCCGCCGTGCAGGCGCGCCAGCCGAATGATCGCATCAGCTACTACGCCTTTACCGCCACGCCCAAGGCCAAGACCCTGGAGCTGTTCGGGCGCCCGGCCGACCCGACGCTGCCTGCCAGCTTAAGTAACAAACCCGAGGCGTTTCACCTGTACTCCATGCGCCAGGCCATTGAGGAGGGTTTTATCCTCGACGTGCTGCGCAACTACACCACCTACAGCACCGCCTGGAAGATCGCCCACCCGGATGGCGAAGACGACGAGGTGGACAGCAAGAAGGCGCGCATCAAGCTGGCGCGTTGGGTGCGCTTGCACCCGTACAACATCAGCCAGAAGGTTGAGGTGATCGTCGAGCACTTCCGCGCCAATATCCGTGGCCTGCTGAATGGCCAGGCCAAGGCCATGGTCGTCACCAGCAGCCGTCAGGAGGCGGTGCGTTACCAGTTGGCGCTGAAAGCCTATGTGCAGCAGATGGGCTACAACGACGTGCACCCGCTGGTGGCCTTCTCCGGCAGCGTGTTGCCGGATGAGGTGATCCCCGAAGAGGTGACGGAAAGCAGCAGCCTGCTTAACGCCGGCCTGAATGGTCGTGACTTGGCGCAGGCGTTCGACACCCAGGACTTCAACGTGATGATCGCGGCCAACAAGTACCAGACCGGCTTCGATCAGCCCAAGCTGTGCGCCATGTACGTGGACAAGAAGCTGCAAGGCGTGGACTGCGTGCAAACCCTGTCGCGCCTGAACCGAACCTTCGGCGACAGCAAGGAAACCTTCATCCTCGACTTCTTCAACGAGCCGCAGGACATCCTCGACGCCTTCTTGCCGTACTACACCAAGGCCGAGCTGACCGACGTGACCGACCCGCAGATCATCTATGACCTGCAAAAGAAGCTGGATGCCGAGGGCATCTATTACTGGCAGGAGGTCGAGGCCTTTGCCATGGCCTTCTTCGACCCCAAGGCGGCCGCCAGTAAGCTCAGTTACTACTGCACGCCGGCCAAGGAGCGCTTTGCCAAGCGTTATGCCTTCTCGCTGGAATCTCGCCAACAAGCGCTGGACTTCAAGCGCACCGCCGAGGCCAATGGCGATAGCGCAGGGCTGAAAAAAGCCGAGCACGCGCTGAAAGAGGCCGGCGAGCAGGTGGACCAACTCGACCTGTTCCGCAAGAACCTTCAGAGCTTTGTGCGCCTGTATGAGTTCCTCTCACAGATCGTGCCGTATGAGGACCGTGAGCTGGAGCAGCTGTGCGTGTATGCCAAGCACCTGCACCCGCTGCTGCGCGTGGACCGCCTGCAGCAAGACGATGTGGACGTGGGCGAGCTGCAACTGAGCCACTACCGCCTGAGCAAGCGCGCCGAGCACCAGTTACGCCTTAGCGAAGAGGACGGTGAGTACCAGCTAAAACCCGGCAGCGACGTGGGCAGCGGTAAGCCGCATGACCCGGAGAAGAAGCGCCTGTCAGAAATCATTGAAGCGCTGAACGATATCTTCGGTGCCGAGGTGAGCGATGACGATCAACTGCAGTTCCTCACCGGCATCGCCCAGCGCATTAGCCGTCAGGAAGATGTAATGGCCCAGGTGAACAACCACTCGGTGGAGCAAGTGATGCACGGCCTGTTCCCCAAGCGCGTGCTGGATACCGTACTCGACGCCATGACCGACCACGAGAAACTGTCGCTGGAAGTGCTGGATAATGAAACCAAGAGCCGGGCGTTTGCACTGGTAATTTTGAAGATGCTGACGCAGCAGGCGGGCCTTTCACCACGGATTGATTGACGCAGGTATGAGCAAGGAGAGCGCATGAGCCGTATAGAGCAGCATATCGTAAGGGCCTGGGCCAGCAGGTTAGCTGCAACGATAGTCAAAGAGGTAATAAGTGACCTGGAGAGCATGGACGCGATGCTTTCCGGGGATTCTGGGCTCGCCAATGTCTGGGAGGAGATTTGTGCGCAAGTCCAGAAAGAGGAATCTTATCAGTGGGCGGTTTACGAAGACGTTATCGAAAGCTTGCTGTATGCCTGCTTAGAAGAACTGGATAGAGATGCTCAACTGGCGCTGTGGACGGCTACTGACGCAGGCTGGGACTATATCTATGATCACCATGCGGATTCGGACGGTAGCGCAAGCGTGCCGCTCAGTACGGATGACATCGTGTGCAAGCTAGCAAGTGATGTGTTGTCGGCCGCTGCGGATTATGAGAGCCCGAGCCTCTTCCGCTTTAAATGGGGGGAGGATGATCCTCAGTGTGACGAGGACGGCGACGAATATGGCGACGAGAGCGACAAGAATGATTTAGATGGGCCTGTAGTCTTCTCTATACATCGCCAGCAAATCGAGGCCTTCGATTTGGAGAGCTCCCTTAGCTTTCTCCGAACGCTGGTGCCTGCTAACGATCCCCAGCTTGTATGGAGCTTCAAGGGCTTTTTGTCCTTGGTGATCGCGGGCTATGACGATGATTCACGCGAGCTTTATGCGATCCCCGAAGTTTGCCGCTACCTGCACGGCATCGACCAGGAGTGGCCGTTCTGGTTCTTCTTTCTCACCCCAGGAGATGGGTCTGTAAAGTTAGTGGGAATGTGTCTGGCATCTGCTATCACGGTTACTCCCGGTAAGGCTTACATCCCGCCGGAGAAGCTGCAGAGGTTCATGGAGCGTGGCTTTGGTGCGGTCAATCGCATCTTTGACCATTACTCGTTTCCCGAATCGGAAAACGAAGCGATAACGGAAGCCGTATCGCAGGTTTTCATTGTCTGAAAATTTTTGAATCCATCGGTCAGCTGGTTCCATAGGGAGGAGTATCAGCCGGGTCGCGTAGTTCGGTTGTCCTACCATGGCGCGGGCCGGCATGGGCACCGCGATGGTAGTAACGAGACGTCTTTGCTGGGCTTTCCGTCGTCCCTATGACCGGCTGATCCAAGCCGGACTTCGCCGGATCGTTTCAGCCACTAGCTCAGGAGCAGTGCCGGCCTGCTCGATTAGGTCGTGTGGTTCCAGATGTCCGCTGTCCAGTAGCTCGGCAGGCTGAACGCCCAGCAGCCGTGCAACACGGAACAGCCAGGCATCTGATGGCAAGGGAAGCGCTGCTTGCGCTCCAAGAGTTCCGGCCAGAGCCTTGATGACCTCCTCCTCTGTAAGCGGGCGTTCGAAGCCAGGTACGAGCACCACCGCCAGCAGCTTGTCACCGTAGCGCATGTGCGCTTCGCCTTTGATGATCGCAGTGTTCTGGTCGCCGGTTCGCTGGGTTACACGACCATCGACCACCATCAAGTGCAGCCAGGCGCGATCCGGGCACGGACCATTGGTGGTAGTCACTCCGACCGATTCGTTTTCCTGAAAACGGCTCAATGCCGCACTGACGAAACTGACAAAAGCTAGTTCTGTCGGTTCTGTCGGTTCTGTCGGTTCTGTCGGTGTGCCCTCAGTGTATTTCTGGACCTTGTTAAGCCACCTTCCCATCGTTGGAGACCTCCTCTACCCAACGGTATGTTTTGGTTGGTCGGCCGCCCATTGGTGAGGGGTCTATCACCTGCTCCGTCAGATGTCCATAATCGACCAGCACCTCAAGCGCACTCGCGACCTCCTCAGGAGTAGAGAGCCCGCTCCAGCTCCGGCGCTGAATCTCTCGGGCCTTCACAGGGTTGGGCAGCTTTGCTTTGCGTTTCAAAATCAGCCGGGCGCCTTCTATGCCACCATGCGTCGCGGCGCTGTACAGACGGTTTGCGTGACCGCGTAAGTAATCGCCCCAGTCCAGAGCGCGACCTGTTGCGACACCTCCGACCGCTTCGGTGCCGCCGTCCAGAACCTCGAACAGCAGAGCAAGACCAGCAACAGTTTTGGGCATCTTGAGCAAGTGACTCTGCATCGCCGCAGGCATTTCATCGCCCCGAGCGTCGATTTGGATCTCCTCCATCCATTCGATGAACATGGCCTGCGCTTCGGGCGTAAATCGCAGGCAGGCCGGCTCATCCCCGTTGCCTGGCAGCTCGAGGGCGTGCAAGCGATCAAAGGTGTTGAAGTAGCGGGTACGGGCGCACGTATCCGGCGCTCGGTCGATCCATCGCCACGACTTGACCGGGTCAGGCCAGATGGCGAGCTGCAGTCGCTGGATCAGACCATCATCAGCGATACCTCGCAGGGCACCCCGCACGAGCGGCGCGATACGGCTGGGTTGAATACCGCCGATAACCGACAGCGTGCAGTTCTCGATACGGACAGTCCCACGTCCGATGCGGTCATAGGTGAAACTACTGTTGCCGTTAAATGCCTCCAGGAAGAATGCGCGATCCGATTGGCGGTCCTCTTGCATCAACAGACTTATCCAACCCGACAGCTCGTCACGCACCATCAAAAGCCCATTCGGGTTCTCGCGCATCCGCTCGCCCAGCGCCTCGACCGAAGCATCATTCACAATAATCCGCTCTAACGACGGCTCCTCGTCGCTGCCTTCCGTGGATGCCAACGACATGATGGCTTCCTCTCTTTGGCCTTTCTGCATTAGCTTTCTAGCAGTGGTTTTGGCGAGACTGATCTCAATTTCGTTTACTTCGATTTCAGCCTTGTACTGCTTCGCGCGTTCCTTCCATTCGACCGCCGCGCGAGCCTCGATGCTATTGAGGGGGCGCAGCATTTCAGCCATCGATGGCGATTTCATTGTGCTCGGCCCACCGATGAGAGCTCCCCATGCGGTCGGGGTCACGGTCCAGTCATCGTGCTGCTTTGGGCGTATCAGGGCCTTGCGGCCCAGCACTGCAGAAAGGGCACAAATGGCTACTACGGCAGCGTAATCGGGTGCCGACTGCATTCGTTGCGATACGTCCAGCACATAAGAGCGAATCGATTCCGGCAGCATCTCCGGCTCAATCGACGGTACGGGGGGGAGCGCATCGGGCAAAGGCCGGGGAGTCACGTGCTGTTCGAGCTCGGGCCAATAAGAGGCGTAGAGATCCTTGTTCATCCTCGCACCCCCAACATTTCCAGGCGGCGGCGTGCGGTTTCTAAACGACTTAGATCGGAAGGCGACAGGTTCTTACCTTGGGCGAGCAGCGACAGGCCGAGAGTGACGATGTGCTGCTCATGCTCAATGGCGGCCCGGCTCGGGCTCCGACGGGTTGAATGCTGCTTGCTGTCCGGGTACAGGTCCGCGAGGTTCAAGCCGATGGCGGCCAATACGTCAGTGGTTCTCTCGCCACCGAAGTCATGTAGCAGGACTCGTCCATCATCGAGTTCACGAATGGACAGGCTCGGCGTCTTGTCCGCACGGGTAGGGCAGCGGGCCATCCATTTAAGCTTTCCAGTGGCTTTAACGTCGTCTAGGCGAGGGAGTACTACATCGATCGGAGAGGGCATCAATGCAAGCCCTCCGGAGCTTCGTGAATCGTTAGGAAAGTTGCGTCGATTAGCTGAATCAGGGTGCAGCGGCTCAACCCTTTGATGTGCATTACTGTCGCCAGGCTCAGAAGGGTAGCCATCACAAGGACTTCGATCGGAGCGCTGCTGGCTCGTGCATGGGCAACAACCAGAGGGAAGATCTGGTCAACGATGAGCGCTTCATAATCCGCGACGTGGTGTTCGGTAGACACGTTCAAGCGCCTACCTCCAGGAGCCAACACAGAGCGAGCAACATCAGCGGGGGAATCAGGCTCAGGATGTTCCCGTAGATGTCCAGCAGCGTGATGAAGCTATGAGAGCTAGCTTTCGACAGAGGACCTATTGTGTCGGGGCGGGTCGACTTTTTCACGCGCGGCCCTCCATGCGGTCGGCGACCCACTGGTCGATCTGATCGCTGGGCCAGCCAACGGCGCGGGTGCCAATCTTACGAGCCTGGGGAAACTCCCCGCGCTTCATCAATTCGTAGATCCAGGCGCGGCCAAAGCCGGTGGCGTCCATTACCTGCTGTAAGCGGTAGATACGGCGTTCGGGGCGGGAGAAGCGGTGGGGCGGGGTAGCGGTGGTGGCAGACATAGCCAGACCTCCTTTGCGCTCGCTGGCGCTGTGGGTTTGGCTACGTCATTATGTGTAGAGAAATTGAAGAGAGAATCTTTATCCAACTTCTCTACAGTCCAGCCAGCCATATCACGGCTACTCTTTGGGTGATCTCCGTCCCTTTTTGAGGTTGTTCGCTAGATGGCGCTCCGCTATGGGCTGGTAGTAAGACAGCTGTTCTTGAAGAAGTCTGTTTTCTTTTTGCAGCTCATAAATCTTCAACCAAAGTCGAGAAACTTCTTGGTGCGCATCACTCAGAGTTAGGGGCATGGCATGGCAAAATGCTTCTAATTTGAGCGCAGGTAGCACAGCGTTCATATAGCCGACAGAGGGTGCGGCAGGCAGGTCGGCAAGCGATTGCGCCCATCCCGACCTGTCTTTGACCGATAGGCCTCTTGCCCATCCAGCCAAGACTTCAATTCGATAAAGACCGTCCTCTACAGGCAGAGCGCCTGTTTTGGCTGCGTTGGAAATACGGTTTCTCCAGCGGTCTATTGCTGAGCGCGGAGTGTCACCGGGACGCATATCTCGTTGAGCGAACAAGGTGGCAGCCGAATTAAGGGATAATCGGTCACCAAGCGTATATTGCATTTTTTATTCACGCTCCTGAATCGCCTTGGGTTTTTTGCTGAGGCCGTTTCGTTTAAGTCAGGCCGCTATGGCCTGATCTGTCTGTTGCTAATAGGGGTTTGCCTCAGCCTCCGTAGGCGGGGTATACCCGAGTGAACTCAGCTGGAGCTCATTTTTGTACCGGTGCGGCCAGGTAGGTGGCCAGTTCCACGGCCTCGCGGCAGCTCGACCTTGCTGCCGACCGAAGGCTCAACTCCAGCTTCGGCCAGTCGCTTGCTATAGCGGATCGATACATACTGGCTGCCACGGTCGCTGTGATGGATTGGGCCATGCTTGCTATGTGGCTGACGGGCATACAGGGTTTGCTCTTGGGCATCCAGTACGAAGTCAGTCTTCATGCTGGTACAAACTCGCCAGCCGACGATACGGCGCGCAAAGACCTCGATCACGAACGCCACACAACCATCTCCGCCAGGTCGAAACGTAGGTGAAGTCCAATACCCACTGCTGATTGGGGCGCTCGGCACGGAACTGCCGATCTTTCTAGCAATGCCTATGGCCGCCCACTCGGACGGATAGTCATTCAGGTGCGCCAGATCCATGCGCACGGAACGTTCGCGGACTTCCGGGAGTAGGTCGTCGTCTTTTCATAGCCTCATCTTCTCCAAGAGTTGAGGCTCTACGATAGCCGGGGCGATTCATTTCCTGTTACATGGCGATTTCAAGCACGCTAGAGTTTCCCTGAAAGAAATTGGTTGCTGGAGGGCACCTCCGCCTCGATACGATTAGATCACGTCCCTGAACGCCTCGCGAAAGCCCATCCAGAGTAATAACCAACTATCGGTAGAAGAAGTGCGGCCTTTCAGGGCGGTGCGACGGAAAACGAAGCGCCAATGCTCAGGATGGTCACTGCTGTCAGTTCTGACGATCCTGATACGTACCGGCTTCGAATCTCCCCAGGGGGTTCGCCATCCTTCTTCTCCTGGAACGGCGATTTCTATCTGCAGCACCGGCGCCGAGCGCAGTTGACGCAGGTGGCTGAGACGGTTGTCCTGTTGGCGAGCTGCTTGGGTCTTCTGTAGAAAATCTGAAATTTCGCATGGTTCAATAGGCCTTACGGCCTCGCGTAGGCCGAGCTCGCGGACTCTCAGTTCCTCATGTGCCAGCATGCTTTTCGCATCCAGTTCATCCAGTTCCTTTTGTGCGAACCACCACGGCTTTCGCTTCTCGTATGGATTTAGCGTCTGCCAGCACGAAAAGGCTGATCTGCAGCGCTCGTCTAGCTCGCGGTAACCTCGGACCGTGAACTCCACCGCAAAGCCAGACGCATCGGATAACCGCACCCGGAATTGGATGGCTTCCCGCCCCGTGTTCATCGGCGCGCTGTTTTCATTGCCGCGTGGCCGAAAAGTTTCCATCCAACGGATCCTCTCCTGGCGCAGTCGTAGCCGGTTGCTGTAGAGAAACTGTCCCAGCTCAATCGCCTGCCTACGAACCAAAACAAGCTCGCGCGTTTCTAGGCCTGCCGCTGTAAGGTGCTCTTCCAGGCACCAACTGCCGTAGTTCAGACGAAGCTCTGAAAACTGAATGCCTGCGCCCGCCGCCTGGGCCAGCATGTGTTTTGCCCATGCGGTACTCATCTCACCCACAAGCGAGACCTCTAACGGCATGGCGCCGCATGGAGCATCAGATTCATGCCCGTCACAAGATGAAAAGCTAAAACAGCCCGCGGCCGACAGCGCCTTGACCAGAAGCGCTACGTGCGGGTCGAGTACGGATGTCGGTACCTTTATTCCATGCAGTCTGCGCCTGAAATAGTAGGGAGCCTCCATGTCGGAGAGATACGATGTCTGCCGCTGAACATGTTTATGGTCGAATAGCGCCGACACCTGACTGTCCGTAAGCATCTGGTCTCCGTGGATGAGTTTTAAAGGGCGTACGGGATCGTCGGTCCTGCTCAATCCATCCAGACCAATCCGACTTAACGTGATCGCAAGAAATACGGCATCGGAGGGGTAGGTCCGCCTAAACCCGGGCTCGCTGCCGTGAAGGCAGGCATTGTCGGTCAGAAAAATCTCCTTGCCGATAAGATCAACCAGAAAGCCACGGGCGAGCAGCGCGGATGAAAGCATGACAGGATGGGAAAGCAGTTGGGCGGTCAATTCAGTCACAACGGAATTCTATTATTAAACGGGGCAACAGCTGCAAATCGTATGGATCAGCTGCACTATGGCGTTTTCTGTAAAAGGTGGCACGTAATGATCCACTTAACCGCCTTAGCCTAATTGCTTCGCCCGAATTATCTTTCTTGCTTGAGCCAGGCCGACAAGCCACGCCGTTAGTTCGGCGTAGTTAACGTCATCAATGGAAGTGATTTCCTTGCGGATGGACTCAAGGCTGCCGCTCAGGGGCGTGATAGCTTCCGCGTCCAAAGGACGGCTAAGCCCGGTTCGTGCGAGCAGGGAAATTGGCTCTAGAACGGCGTCGAACGCGTCTTGCTGCACAAGTAGCCGTGACAGACTATTAAGCTGCTGTCGAATGTGTTCGGGTACCTCGCCTGAACTCAGAAAGCCGGCTAAATTGAGGATACGCTTGCCGGTGCGCTTAGTACCGCTGGACTCCTGAAGCAGCGACTCCAGAAGTTCTTTTATAATTCTGTCCACCTTAGACCTCCTATATTCCAGGTACCGGCTGAATGCTGCCCCAGCGTCGCGTCAACTTGTGTCGTAGTTCGATGGTCTCATCAGGCGGAACGTGCGGTGAGGGCATTGGGATTGACTGAGTCCAGGTACGTTGCCTGATGTGTGAGCTGGGGCTCGTTTGCGAGCTGCAAAACTCACAGGTACAGGCACTCAACCGTTGACCCTGCCAGCCAGCAGCGGCGGTCGGTATCCACAATGCGCGCTGCCACAAGTTGATCGATGACGACCTAAGCTTCCGCTTCAACGACCTGCTTCCCATCGGTGGGGAAGTCAAGGGCGAGGGAAAGACCCTGGCACCGATCATCTTCAGCATCTGCAGGGTCTTGCGCCAGGCGGGACAACCCCCTGCATGTCCCAGCGCCAGCTAACGTGGTTGGCCAAGCTGTTCGGGGCCGAGCAGGACGATACTTAATCGTGACGCACCGCCGCGGAATCAGCAGGCGTAAGCAGCTGGGCCACCGCCGTGTGTAGAGCACAACCATTCGGCCAGGTGTTGAGGTGTGCGCTGGTGCGCGGCGGGTCGGGAGGCGGATCAACCTACGCGCGGCAATGGTGGGCTGGCCTTTAGACAGTCGTACGACACAAGATGACGCACCTTTGGCGCATGCTGCAATTCTCAAAAGGGAATTGGAATGCATCATGCTGAAACGCCGTCCAGAATCACGCATCTCGTCTCATGGCCCGCATAGCGACGATACGTGCGAGCTATCTATTAAGTGGGCCTACATGATGCTGTTAGATCTTGGTGGGCACCGAAACTTTATCCAACGGCATGGTTTCAACGAAGATAGCGTGGCGGCAGAGCTGGGCCTTCAGGATCTTATTGACGAAGATGACTTTGATACCGGCATGGCGCTGCGCCGACTTCGAAAAGAGCGCAAGGCATTCGATCAAGCCTATCCGGTGGTGAGTTATCCCGATCGCCTGGTACGGAACCTGAAAGCTCTCGCAAGCCTGATCGGGCTCGATGATATCGATCAGCGTCTACTTGGCTTTTGCGTGATGCTGCATAGCGACCCCATCTTAAGCGATGCCGCAGACTTAGTCGGCGCGCTCGGCTTCAACCGCATGCTCAAAAGCCTGTCTGTGCTTCTCGACGTTCCGCAGAAGCGCCTGCAGCCTTATCTATCCAAGGATGGCCGCCTGATGCGTTCGGGCTTGGTGGAAATCAGCGTTGAGAATGCTATTCACGCCACTCTGTCGCATCGGCTTGCCATAAGCAGTCCCGAATTTGTGGGTGCATTGCGCTTTAGCACGGGCACTGCCACTGAGCTGTTTAAACATGCCTTTCGACCCGCTCCGCCAGCCGAGCTCCAAAAACACGACTTTCCACATGTCGACACTTCGCTGGCCGTCGCCACGCGGTACCTCACCAAGGCTCTGCTGTCCCGCCGCAGCGGGGTGAACATTTTGCTTTACGGCCCGCCGGGTACTGGCAAGACGCAGCTAAGCCGGCTGCTAGCTGAAGCGATGGGTGCCACCTTGTATGAGGTCGCATGCAGCGATAGCGATGGTGACCCTATCATGCCCCGGCAACGCCTAAGTGCGCTGCGCTCTGCCATGAGCGTACTGCGGAACCAGCGCGCAACGGTTGTGCTGGACGAAATCGAAGATATCTTCGAGGCTCAGCCTATCCCGTTTGCTAAGTCTAATAAGAGCCAGAAGGGCTGGATCAACCGAGCGCTGGAGGAAAACCCCGTGCCTTGCTTCTGGCTCAGCAACAGTATTGATGCTTTGGATAACGCATGCATTCGCCGCTTCGATTTGGTTATCGAGCTGCCAAACCCGCCCCGTGCGCAGCGTGAGCGCATTATTAGAAAAACCAGCGCAGGTAAACTGAGCAGCGCAATGGTTGAGAACCTCGCTGCGCACCAGGACATGACGCCAGCGGTCGTTGCCCGGGCGCTGCGCATCGGCCAGACCCTGCACCCACGCAGCGGCAGGGCGTTGGAAGAGACCGTGCGGTTACTCGCAGACGCCACGCTCAAGGCTCAAGGTTTCCGCAGGCTCGATAGTGTCGAGTCCAACCCGCTCCCTCAGCTCTACTCAACAGATCTGATAAACACTGATATCGATTTAGAAGAGCTGGCCAAAGGCTTGGGCAGCAATGCCGCAGCCCGACTGTGTTTTTATGGCCCGCCTGGCACCGGTAAGTCCGCTTTCGGCTTGTGGCTGGCTCGCCAGCTCGATCGGCCCCTGATGGTTCAGCGCGTATCTGATCTGGTGACACCCTATGTAGGGGAGACGGAAAAGAACCTTGCCCAAGCGTTTGCTAGTGCCGATGCCGAACAAGCCGTCTTGCTGTTCGATGAGGTAGACAGCTTCCTCCAAGACCGCAAGAAGGCGCGGCAGAGCTGGGAGATCACTGCGGTTAACGAGATGCTGACGCAGATGGAGAGCTACCGTGGCCTGTTTATCGCTTCTACCAACCTCATGCACGATCTAGACGAGGCATCGATGCGTCGCTTCGATCTCAAAGTCCATTTCGGCTATTTAAAACCGCGGCAAATCGAAACGTTGTTCGCATCATACCTGGATCTGCAAAAGCTCAAGGACCCGGATGGTTCGGCATTACGAATGCTCCTGGCAGCTAACAATCTCACTGCCGGGGATTTCGCATTGGTAGCGCGGCGATCTCGGTTCAAGCCTTTTAGCCGAGCACAAGAGCTTGCTAAGGCACTGTTGGCCGAGTGCCGGCTAAAGAGCAGCCCCAGCCGGCCGATAGGCTTTGTGCATTGAGAAGCAAGGCTCTTTATGGTGTCAAATTGCCATCATTCAGATAAAGCATCATGCTTCGCCACCGAGCTAATTTCCAAAGGTCGTCCGCTTTGCCTTCCGCCTCGACACGCAGTGCATTGAACCGGCAATGGGAGCTGCTGCGGCTTCTACCCTCAAAAGCGCCAGGCATCACCTGCGCAGAGCTCGTTACCAAGCTTGATTCGGCTGGTTTCAAAGCCAGCAAGCGCACCGTAGAACGGGACCTTAACGATCTATCCCGCCAGTTCCCTCTTCAATGCAACGATAAGGGCAGTCCTTATGGATGGCACTGGGCACCGGGCGCCAATGTGGACCTGCCCGGCATTAGCTTAAGCGAAGCGGTAAGCCTGGTCTTAGTGGAGGAGAGTATCCGTAAGCTTCTCCCGTCGAGCATGCTCAAAGCGCTGGAGTCTCGCTTTGGGCATGCCAGGCGCAAGCTGGAAAGCCTTGCGAGCGAAACACAGGCAGCGCGCTGGCCGGAGAAAGTGGCGAGCGTACATCCGAACATGAATCTAATCTCGCCACAGATAGCTGAGGCCGTAATTGAGCGCCTTCATGAAGCACTGCTTACCGAAAGGCAGGTACGCTGTAGCTACTACTCTGCGCACAACGACAAGTTTCGAGAATTGATCCTCAACCCTTTGGCAGTTGTTCAGCGTGGTCCGGTGTCGTATCTGATCGGAACCGCCGAGCCCTATCGAGACATAAGGCAATACGCCGTGCATCGTTTCCAGAACGTTGAGTTGCTTGCCGTACCTGCTTCCGGCGCTGATGCGTTCAGTCTGGATGATTACTTGAAGAGCGATGCGTTGTCATTCGGCCGACTGGAAAGCATTCAGTTGGTGGCACACGTCACCGAGGGACTAGCGCGACTGATCCGAGAAACACCCCTAGGACCAGACATGACCCTCAATCCCACCGCAGACGGATTCCAGCTCAGGGTCGGAGTCCACGATACTTGGCAACTGCGTTGGTGGATCTTGTCGATGGGCGACGACATTTTGGTGAAGAGTCCCGAGTCACTCCGTGACGCAATTGCGCAAAAACTGAACGCAGCAGCCAGTAAGTACGATACGTCATTCATGATCGACCCGTAACGCTCGGGGCGGCACGCCTAAGCGTAATGTTAAGTGAAGGGAGGTGTGGCTTTGAGCTTCGTTCAAATTAAGGAAATATCCAAAAGATACCAAAATAGAGTTAAGTCTTTTGAGGCGAAGCATGACGAACTCCTGCGCATCTTTAAAAATACGCCGTTGGGTAACGACATGGCGGCTATTGAGGAGGCAGTGGAAGAGGCTTATGAGTTGAATGTGCAGGCGGGATGGATTTCTGATTACGGAGATTTCGATCAGTCGGATTACTTCGATCTGCTTATTAAGCAAGATTACAGAGGTAAATCAATCAAGAAACTCAAGGATATCCCCGTTGAGCTAAAGGGAAATTTTCCGGATTTCGACGAAGAAGATTTCGCTAGCTATCTGGCAGAGCTAAGGCAGGACTGCCGGTGTGCATACGATGAAATGGCCGAGGTAGATGTTGGTTTAGAGCACAGCTTGTCCTCATCCGATTTTCTAGACATGGTTTGGTCTGTGCATGAGGAGATGACCGAACAAGATAGTCTTCAACTTGGCGCGCTTGTCGATAATCTTTGTGCTTTATGGGAAGAGTACGTAGAGCTCGCGAAGAGCCTTTTATGCATGGCACATAATTTTGGCGACCTTGATAGAGATCCCAGTTTGATGCGTGCCCTGCTTTTTGATGAGTAATGTTTAGGTGCAAATATGAAAGATTGTTTGGTTTCTGTTTCCGATCACGTTTTTTTTAACGTGGTGACATCTGCGCTTGAAGCTTATGAATTGGCCCACGTTACCGACGATGGACCCTGTTCTCACGTGGAGACCTTCGGGCATTTATGGGGATACGCTACGAAAGAAGCGCTGGGAGCTACTGTATATCGTCTGGTTTGGTCGGACACTTCAACTGCCGTTAAAAGATCAAAGGATTCGGTTACATTTGACGATGAGGCCTACCAGCTGAAGGAACGTTTTATAAAAAGCTTTTTTCCTGAAGTTTCCTATATGGGTGATTTTCACAGCCATCCATATAGTCTTGAAGATAATAAGATCAAAACCGAACTTGAGGTGGAGCGGAAAAAATTCTACCAGTTTTCTAAGCCAGACTTCGAATCCGTACGCCAACTGCAAAATGACGGAGCGAACTACAGAGTTGGCTTGGTTGCGACAGTCTATCGTCGTGACAAGAGAGTAAACAGATCAACAGCTTGGTTGGATGATCAAAGCTGTTTAAGGTTCCAATATGATGAATTGACAATATGGCTGAAGGCTTATGTCTGGTCTGGTGATGCTATGGATGGCTTCCGGAGAAAGGCAGATAGAATGGTTCGCCTCATTTGCCCTGCAGTAGGAGCGGTATAATTCTGACGCTAAAGATGCCGTTGCATTTTTTCTAGGATGTTGAGTTGCTTTCCGTACCTGCCTTCGGCTCAAATGTTCAGTCTGGATGGTTACTTTAAGGGCGACGCGTTGTTCTTCGGCCAACTGGACCGCGTTCAGTCGGCCGCTACTATTATGGTGGGGCCAGCACAACTCGCTAAGGACGTGTGTTACTGATTGCTCCCAATATCTAGGTGAGCGGAAAGCCAAATGTTTCACTAGATGGTCATAGCTATGAAAACCGAAGGAACCTACGAAATCCGGGCTGCGTTGTCGGAGCGCGATAGCCCTACAACAAGGGCGCTTAGGTATTTCGCGTGCGAAAGCTGCGGTTACGAACGGCGGATGATGATTGGGGAAACGCCGCACAGGACTGTCACGATTGAATTGAGTGTCGAAGGCTATCTTCTGAGCAAAGAATATCTGCATCCTGAGGGACTCGGCGAACGACCTGCCGACAAGGCGCTGCGGACTCCGGATCGGGCACGCTGCCCTGAGTGTCACCTCGACAGCGTTCGCATATGTGGCTATGCCGACGTCTGCTAGCCCGATCCAGCACAAGCACGGTTGAAGTCGCCCTGAATGATATTTGCTGCTGGTGGGGTGTTCGCATACTGCGCCCAGTCAATCATCAAGGCCCGTCGTTTTTCAAAGATATCGCCACGCCAGTAAGCGGCTTCGGCTCCTTCAGCTATTTTGTGGGCAAGTGCCATTTCGCAGACCTCGCGCGGATATTGGGTGCGCTCGGCTGCCCAGTCGCGGAAGGTGGAACGGAAACCGTGGACGGTCAGATGACCCATGTTCATGCGTCGCATGGTCATGGTCATGGCCAGGTTGGAGAGGGGCTTGCCGGGTTTCATGCCTGGGAACAAAAATGGGCTGCGCTCGATGCGGGGCAGGGTGTCCAGCACGGCCAGCGCCGCATCGGACAACGGCACGCGATGCGCCTTGCCGGCCTTCATCCGCTCCGCAGGGATCGTCCAGGTACGCGCCTCGTGGTCAATCTCGTTCCACTTGGCGTTCAACACTTCGCTGGTGCGGCAGGCCGTTAAAATCGTCAGCTCAAGAGCGCGGGCGCTGCTGGCCTCCAGCCTCGCCAGTTCGACCATGAACGCCGGCAGGTCGGCCCAACGCATGGCAGCATGGCTTTTCACGGCGCGCACCTTGGACCGCTTGGGCAGCAGCTTGTCCAGGTGGCCACGCCAGCGGGCCGGGTTCTCGCCTTCGCGCAGCCCTCTCGCCTTCGCAGCATCCAGTACGAGTTCAATGCGGTTGCGCACGCGGCTGGCGGTCTCGGGCTTCTCCGTCCAAACCGGCTGTAGGATCTGCAGCAGGTGCGCTGTGGTTACGTCTTGCGTCGGCAGATGCCCAATGGTGGGCTCGGCGTAAGTGGCGAGCGTATTTTCCCATTGTTGGGCGTGTTTGATGTTCTTCCAGCCGGCGCGGTGCGCGGCGATGTAGTCGGTGGCCACGGTCTTGAAGGTTACGGCACGGGCCTTGGCAACCCCCAGGGCGAGGCGCTCTTGCTCGATGCGCTGGCGCTCTTTCTTCTCCTCCAGTTGCTGGCGCTCGCGGTTTGCGTCTCGCGCATCAAGAGGGTCAATGCCGGCTTTGGTCAGCTTGCGGCACTCTGTGGCTTTTTCACGGGCTTCTGCAAGGCTTGTCTCGGGGTATCGCCCCAGGCCCATCAGGCGAGGCCGGCCAGCGATCTTGTAGCGGAAAACCCAGCTTGTGCCTCCGGTCTTACTGATTTGAAAGTACAGCCCTTCGCCATCGCCGGTCATGCCGGACGTTCCGGCTTTCACCAGACTGTCCACCGTTCGAACCGTCAGCTTCCCCATCTGCAACTCCTGACCTACACCGTCCAAATTCCGACCTACACCCTGACCTACACCTTTGCCGATAGCTTTGGGTGTAAACGTCTGGCGCTCTCTGGACGATGATAGGCTGAAAATCCCGTAAGACAAAGGCCTTAAGGAAGTTTGCTGGATGTTGGTTACGCTTGATGGAAGTGGAATTGGCGGACTATCTCTCCGCCATTCTTAAAGAAGCCTCGTAATCAGATGATTCACGGGGCTTTTTCGTTTTTGTGATTTTTTCTGCCTAGCGGCAGCGTCGCTCTGCATTCTCCGCATCCTCTGCGTCTCTATGTCGCGTCACTCTGTTTCGCCAGATTTCTCCGCGGGCAGTGCTGGGTTCCAACCACCGTGCCAAGCCCTCGCTCCTTGCGTGAATTCCTTATCTGACCAGGTGGGCTTGTTTGGCAGGCCTGACGGGAAGTAGATTTGTCTGTAAATAAAATATCAAAATAGATATTATATTGTTGTTAAGTGATGAGCGAGAGCTGAAAAGGCGCTGCCAGGAAAGCATTCGATGTTTCGCGCTTCGTCACCAGCCGCTCGCTCAATACTTAAGGCTCATTACTTAGGGACAAGACCGCATATGAAGACCATCACTGTTCAAGGCAGTATGGGTGACGGCTTCGCAATCGAAGTGGATTGCGGCAATCACCGGGTGCTGATCGACCAGCCGCGTGCCGCGTTCGGTACTGATACCGGGCCGAGCCCGCTGGAGCTGGTCTTGGCGGCGCTTGCAGGTTGCTTCGGAACGATCGGTCGTTTCCTCGCCCACCAGCGTAAGGTGGAGCTGCGTGGCATGCGCTTCGAAGTCGAGGCGGACTACGATCCGGCCGGGTTGCTAGGGCGTGACACCAGCGTGCGGCCCGGCTTCGAGGAAGTGCGCCTGCGGGTAGAGATCGATGCTGACATGACGTTTGAGCAGAAACAGAAATTCCTCGCCGAGGTGGAACGCCGTTGCCCGCTGGCGGACAACCTGTTGCATGGCACACGGCTGCACAGTGCGTTGGCAGGGTGAGAGCTGAGGCCGAACACCCGCTAAAGCAAAAGGCCGCTGGGCGCTGAAGCGCTTCGGCGTACGGGGTTGAACGGGTAAGTACATCTGCTTTTCGGCGCTGGCTTGTGCATCCCGGGGGCGGCCCCTAGGAAGTCCGTCGCAGCGCCGCAGCTGCCTGGTCGCAGGACGGTTCGATGAACTCCGGCCTGTTGAATTTGCATTCCAACCATCGCATTCGGCCGCGAGGCCAGCAAGGAGTTTTTATGCGCTATCTGTTGCCCTTGAGCTGTTTGGCGTTGAGCTTGTCCGCCCAGGCTGAGCCCCTGGATCCGTTGATCAAGGAGGGGATGTCGCTCATTCTTCCGTTTCAGCAGCAGCTGATGGCTACGGTGAAGTCGGCGGTGGAAAGTGGCGGGCCGCAACAGGCGGTGCAAGCCTGTCAGCAATTGGCGCCGCAGATTACTGCCGAGCATAGCGAGGCGCCTTGGCGGGTGGGTCGCACGGCATTGAAACTGCGCAACCAGAGTAATGCGCCCGATTCCTGGGAGCGCACCGTGCTCGAACAGTTTCAACAGCGCGCTGCGCAAGGTGAGCCGCTGCAGAGCATGTCGCATGCCGAGGTGGTGGACGGCGAGTTTCGACTGATGAAGGCCATTCCCACTGGCGAGGCCTGCCTTGCCTGTCATGGAGAAGCTATCAAGCCTGAACTCGCGGCGTTGATTGACGAGTACTACCCGGATGACGAGGCTCGTGGCTTCAAGGTCGGGGAGCTGCGGGGCGCTTTCACGCTCAGGCGCGCCGTCGATTAGCCGTGTGCTTTACTGACCTGCCGCAGCCGCCCGGCTGCGGCTCAAGCCTAATGTATTTCTGCACTCCGGCGGCGCGCTGCAGCATCCTGCTGCTTGGCTCGTACGCTGAGACGGCCCGCGCAGAGGGCCGTAATAGCAAGCTGATGGTGATCAACGACTGCCAATGGCGGCGCGTATCGCCGATCAGCGCTCCTGAGGCTCCTCTCCGTTGCTCATGTCCTCGTCGTCTCCATGAGCATTTTCGATCGTATCTTCGGTCAGACGCGGTTGCGGGTCTTCGCCGGTAGGGTTCTGGTAGCCGTGCGCGCTTGCCTCGTTATCGAGGTCTTGCTGGGCCTGGCTGTTGCTGTCAGCCGGCTCATGCTCGGTCGGTTCCTGATTGGCCGACGCGGTCGTTGCTAGCAGGGCTAGTAACACTGACGAAGCGATGTTCAAGCTCTTCATTTGATTTCCCTCGACTGTTGGCGGGCTCCATGTTTCGGACCAGCAGCAGCTGGCGTTCGTTCGTGCCTGCTGCTGGACGGGCCCGCATTAGCGGCACTCACCGAATGGGGTGGGGCACCCAGTCGGGTTTGGACTGTCTCAGCTGGGAATCACTTACCGAGGCCCTACATGATCGATTGGTTAATGAAGAACCAGCAGCTCGTTTCCTTGGTGATCTCCTTGAGCACGCTTTTGGTGTGGATGTTTTACGCGCATTTGCTCTTGCGAAACTTCAGACGACAGCGTCAGCCGAGCCTGCTTATCAATCGAGGCGCAGGCAAGGGCCTCGGCTCGCTTTGCATCATTTCCAATATGAGTGCTGAGCCGATGTTCATCAATCAGCTCGTGGTCTCGATAGTGACGTCACGTGGGCCGTTGGAAGTGGATATCACCGACATTCGCCAGAGCATGGAAGACGATGTGCCGCCGGATCTCGCCATCCACCAGACCACCCATCAGGGGCCGTTAAGCAGTGGTGATTTCATTCACGTAGGCACTTTTCAAGGTATGTTGCGACGAGTTGCCGAGCTCAACGGCATCGAGCTTCAGGGCCACCAGCCAGTGGGTGACTGGCAGTTCCACTGCTTGGAAATCCGCGCAGTTGCGTTTTACGGGCCAGAGCGCCACCCGCTGGGTGTGTTGCGCCGCTTCAAACTGGGCGACCTCAGCAATCCGGAATGCCGTCTGGTGCCGGAAAGCCCGTTCACCCATCAGCTGACCACCTGGCGTGACCGGCGTCGGGTACGAAAATGGCTATCGGAAGGGCTGAATGACTAGTCCATCGCGCGCAGGGACTTAAGCAGGCTGGAACTCCGCTTCGTTTCAAAGGTCACGTAGAACTGGCTTCCCAGAGCGTGTCTTAGCGATACGCCGGGTTTAAGCAGGTGACATGCGCTGCGCAGCGGGACATTGCTGACGTGTAAATGATTGGACAGCCTGTTTTCGATGAGGCTGCAGCAGTAAGGGAATCGGTCGTGGAGATCAACCGGGTAAGCGCAAAGGACATCAACAAAGAACACTATGAGCTCGTTGTAATCGGGTCTGGTTTTGGTTCGAGCTTCTTCCTCACCGAAGCCTTGAAGCACCTCACCGGCCGTGCGCTGATCATTGAGTGGGGCGACTTCCATCCCTGGGATTGGCAGATCAAAACCCAGAGCAGTTCGACTATCAAGCCCGAGTCCACCTACGACAATCGGGGCGAGAAGCCCTGGAACACCACCATCGCTCTCGGCGGCGGAATGAACTGCTGGTACTCGCAAACCCCCCGTCTGCACCCCAGCGATTTTGCCATCCGAACTCGATACGGCGTCGGTAACGATTGGCCGCTGAGCTATGCCGAGCTTGAGCCTTACTACTGCCAGGCCGAGCAGATCATGTCGATCGCCGGCGACCCCGACATGACTCGCGTGCTACCTCGCAGTCAGCCATTCCCTCAACCGCCGCACAAAGGCTCCTCAATCGACATGCTGATGAAGGAGGCCATGCCCGACCATCATTTCATCATGCCGACCGGGCGCGCTCGGGTTGCGACCGGCACCCGTGGTGTCTGCTGTGCCAATGCCACCTGTAACCTCTGCCCGATGAATGCCAAGTTCACCGCGCAGAATGGCCTGGCCGAGTTGTATCGCCACCCCAAGGTGGACGTGTGCTTGAAGACCGAAGTGCGCACGCTCGAATACCAGGGCAACACCATCAAGGGCGTGACGATCCGCTCTGAAGGGCAGGAATTCAAAGTCTTTGGTGACCTCTTCGTACTGGGCGCTAATGCGATTCAGAGCCCGGCGATTCTATTGCGTTCGGATATCAACTTCGGCGAAACCGGCATGGGCCTGCACGAGCAGGTGGGCGCCAACGTCGAGGTCTATCTCGATGGCCTGGGCAATTTCGATGGAAGCACTATCACCACTGGCCTTAATTACTCCCTGTACGACGGTGACTTCCGCAAGGATCACTCGGCGTGTCTGGTCTACTTCGAAAATCGCTGGCCGTATGGGCTACGTCCGGAAATCGGACGCTGGAACCAGACGCTGCCGTTGATGCTGGTCAGCGAAGACCTGCCCAACGTGGAGAACCGGGTCGTCATCGACCCGCAGACCGGGCAGGCGATCATCGATTACCAGGGCGAGTCGGATTACGGCATGAAGGGGGTTCAGTACGGTCTGGACAGCCTGGAAAAACTGCTCGCGCCGCTGCCGGTGGAGTCGATCAACTTCAGGGAGTGGCGTCTCACCGAGTCGCATGTACAGGGCACGCTGCGCATGGGGCAGGCCGATGACGGTTCGGTGGTAGACAGCCATATGCTGCATCACAAGATGCGCAACCTTGTGGTCGTCGGTACCGCGACCTACCCGAGCTGCTCGCCGGCAAATCCCAGCCTAACGGCCGCCGCCTTGTCCATTCGTGCTGCCGACCTGTTTTATAGCTAAGGAATGCCGATGAAACGTCGTACGTTGTTGTTTTCATCCGCCGCCGCGCTTGGTCTGGTGGCGGTCGGGTCGGGCGCCTGGGTTTACGAGGACCGCCAGGTCTTCATTCCGCAACTGCTGCAGCGTCTGGTGGGCAATTTCCAGATGGGTCCGGAGGACCAGCGCAAGTTTGTCGATGCAATGGCTAACCACTACGGCTCGGAGAAGCTGACTGCATTGATGGGGCTCTACAAAATTCGTCAGGAAACCGGTGTAGGGACGCCCTACACTGATCTGCGAGTCGATAATTTCGAACGTCGGTTGTTAACGGACTTCATGGTTTCGACTGATTACCTGCGGCAGCAGAAAAAGACCAATCCGAAGGTCAGCTTTCTTGGCTACCGGTTGCCCTGCAGCAATCCTTATGCCCGATTCGACGGGCTGGCGTGAGGTCATACAGGCCTTGCCTGTCTCGTTGAAACGGTAAGGTGGTTGCCTTTTAGCTTCGTTCGGTAGATCAAGTGACGGATACCGTCGCCCGCTTATCCCGTTTCGCGAGGAGGCCAGTCCATGCGCATCGCCGTCTTCAGTACCAAACCCTACGACCGCACTTTTCTCGATCAGGCCAACCAGGTGCACCAGCACCAACTGGTCTACCTGGACGCTCGGTTGACTGTTGAAACGGCAGCGTTGGCTTCAGGGTTCAGCGGTGTCTGTGTGTTCGTCAATGACAAGCTCGACCGCGAAGTACTGCAGCTCCTGCACGCCAACGGCACCAGGCTGATCGCCCTGCGCTCGGCCGGCTTCAACAACGTGGACCTTCCAGAGGCAGAGCGGCTGGAGATGACCGTGGTGCGCGTGCCGGCGTACTCGCCGCATGCGGTAGCCGAGCATGCGGTGGCGCTCATCCTGAGCCTCAACCGAATGACCTTTCGGGCCTATAACCGCGTCCGTGAGGGAAACTTTTCTCTCGATGGCCTGCTGGGCTTCGACCTGTACGGCAAGACAGTCGGCGTCATTGGCACCGGCAAGATCGGTCTTATCTTCGCTGACATCATGCGTGGTTTCGGCTGCAGGGTACTGGCCCATGATCCTTTCCCCAGCGCTGATGCCAAGGCGTTCGTCACTTACGTGCCGCTGGAGCAGCTGTTTGAGGAGGCGGACATCATTTCGCTGCACTGCCCACTGACACCCGAAACCCACCATCTGATCGATGACGCTGCAATCGCTCAGATGAAGCAGGGGGTGATGCTGGTCAACACTGGCCGGGGCCGCGTGGTCGATACGCGCGCGGTAATCGATGGCCTGAAGAGCGGAAAGATCGGTCGCCTGGGTCTGGATGTTTACGAAGAAGAGGAAAATCTGTTCTTTCAGGACTTGTCACAGCGGGTCATCAGTGACGACCAATTCATGCGCCTGACGACCTTTCCCAACGTGTTGATCACGGGACATCAGGCGTTCTTCACGGCTGAAGCGCTGACCAATATTGCCGAGACAACACTGGCTAATATCAGCGCCTTCGAGCAGGGAAGCGGAACCCTGCACCGGGTGACCGTCGACAAGGTGGTGTGACCCACGGTTCTCTTTGGTAGCTGGGGTCGATGGTGGTTGTATCAGCGGGCGCTCTGCTCGCTGATCAGCATGCCGCAAGCGACTTGATAAACCTGATTCCCTCGTCTGATCGTCAGCGGCGCTCGTTCAGCAATCACTGCGCCGTCGTCGAGCATCCGTTCGATGTGGGTACGCAGTTGATGGTATTGCCTGGTGTATTCCCGATGCATCTGGATCGGCTCCCTCAGGTACGAGTTATTAAGCGTAACGATGCAGATACGACTCGCCAGATGCCGGTTGGGTCCTACCGTTTGTCCGAGAATGCACCTGTGCCTTGATCATCAAGGGCCGCTGCGGCAATGGCATTCGCGCAAAATCGCCGGTAGTATCAAAACGCTATCGCGACCGCGACCCTTTACCAAGGATGAGCCAGACGCATGAACCAACAAGCCATACCGGTGCTAATCACTTTTCTCGCAATTGCCGGTATCGCAGCGCTTTTGCTGCGTCGAGCGCTGACCACCTTGAGTCATCGGCGCGATGCGAACGAAGCACGGGCAACTCAAGCAAAGGTCGCACATCCCGAACTTCGAGCTGACCGATAGCGAGGCAACAGGCGAGGCGCGGCGACACGCCTGGCCGGCTCAGCTCTGGAAAAGCTGGCGCAGGCTGCTAGGCGCCAGACCGGTCCAGCGTTTGAATGAGCGGCGAAAATTGGTGGTGTCGTTGAAGCGCAGGTAACTCGCCACCTCGTCGTTGCTGTAGCCCTTCATCTGGTACAGGTACAGGGCTACATGTTTGCGCACCTGATCCAGCTGCTCCTGAAATCCCGTGCCGTGCTTGTGCAGCTTGCGCTTTAGCGAGGCAGGGCTCATCTCGAAAGCATGGGCGACGCGCTCCAGATTCAACGGCTCGCGGATGTTCCCATACAGATAGTCATACAGCTGATCGATAAAGCTGCCAGGCCAGCCAAGACTTTCCAGCTGCGCGCAACTCGCCTGATACGCGACCTGTCCGGCGGTGGCTGAGGCGCCAGGCCACGGCTTGTGCAAATATTCCAGCGGCAGGCTCATCATCGTCATCTGACTGGCGAAGGTCAGCTGCTCGCCCAGATGCACCCAATACTGTTCGACGTGGCGCGGTTGCGCATAGGCGAGGTGGAAGCGCCAGGGCAGGCGCTCGCCGGATAGCCGTCTGCTCAGCGCAACCACGGCGGTCAGGCTGGCCTCGGTGAGAAAACGCAGCTGGTCGCCCGTGCCACAGCTGTCGATCCAGTACAGATGCGCCTGCTGCCCGTCGAGCAGCAGGCGGGGCGTCAGTAGCGGACTGAGCAGGGCGCGGAACTGCTGCAGTTGTTCCAGTGCCTGGTGCAATGTACAGGCGTGGGTCAGCGCGTGGCTGACCTCGCCGTAGTGGCCCGGTAGCAGACGCTGGCCGAACAGAAAGCTGCTGTCGTCCGCCCCAAGCAAGCGCTGCGCGCTTCCAATCAAGGTCAGAAACTGAAGGGGACTGATCCGTGCCTGGCCGCCGACGACGTCCTCATAGAACAGCCCGCTGCCGCGCAACAACTGATGACACTCGATCCCACGCGATAGCGCCAGGTCGATCAACACGGCCGGCTGATGATGCGCGGCGATGAAGCGTGTGTCGCACTCGTAGCCGATGGCCATCGATCCGCTCCTCAGGCGCAGCGCGGCAGCTGCTGCTTGGTTTTGGCCAGGTTCAGGTTGAGGCGCTTGAGCAGTTGTTCGGCATCCTCGTCGAAGGCCATCACCGTGCCGGTGCTGGCACGAAGATGCACCCGTTCTCCGTGCTGCGTGGTCTTGTGCGCCAAGCTGGCGACGGCCTGTTGCAGCTCATCAGCGATCATTCTGGCCTGCGTCTCGCCGGTGTTCGGCAGCACCGCGACGAAGCGATCGCCGGCCAGGCGGCAGAGCAGGTCCTGGCGACGCAGGTTGAGTAACAGCACCTGCGCCATGGCCTGCAGGACGGCATCACCCTCGGCCTGCCCGTAGCGCTGGTTGATGGCGTTGAAATCGTCCAGGTCCACGACCACCAGGGACAACGGTTGCTGTTCCGCCTGGGCGTGACCGAGCGCCTGCTGTACCTGTTGGCGCAGGTATTGCGCGGCGCCCAGAGGGGTGAGCTTGTCGAAGAGGCGGTGCTCGCGGAAGCCTTTCTCGCGCTTGCTCATCTGCTGGCTGATGGCGCGCTGTTCCTGATTGAGGTGGTAGATGCCGAGTGTTAGCAGCAACAGGCCGACGGGCATCGGCGCGGTCTCCAGCCAGTTGTCCCAGATCGCCAGTTCAGGAAGTTTGATGAATTCGTCCAGGGTGTCCATCCACCAGGAGAAGAAGACACAGGCCAGGCCCAGCGCCAGCAGCCGTGTCACGCGACCGGCCGGGCGGCTGTGCAGCAGCATGATCAGCCAGACCAGCGCGAGCACCGCCGAGCCGCCTTCGCCAGCGACGTCCATCCAGTTGATCTCGGCCCAGGTCTTGATTTGGCCGGTGGCCAGGTAGACCTGCAGGCCGAAGTTGGCGGCGAAGGCGAGGCCGAGCAGGGTGAGGGTGTGGAGCTTGAGCAGGGATTTCATCGGGTCTCCGTGGCGATGCGCGCGCCAGTGCGTGAGGGCACGGAAACAGATGAATGTGACAGTGGGATGAATGGGGTGGGGGTTGAATTGGCTCAGGGTTTTTTTAGGGATAGGTTTAAAGGCTGCGCTGCGTAGGTTCAGCGTTAGGCTTATTGGCGAGTGAGTTGAGAGCTTGGTTTCGCCCAGCAGGGCGAAACCAGCGTCCAGAACCGCGCGACAACGAGCAGCGGCACGAACCGCTACCTCACACACGCCTCACCCGACCCACCAAACTAGGTCAAATCAGCTCAATTCCCACTCAAAACTCCCCTAATAAGCCCCCGCTGGCGCCCCAGCCCCACCCCCTGTCACAGAACCGCCACATCCCGACCCTACCGTCCGCTGCAGTTCCGGGATGGACCCGGTAATCAGCGTTCGGGGGATTTGTTCATGAGCACATATCGCAGCGGCATCCGCCATGCAGGGTTCCGCATCAGCCTGCTGGCCCTGGCCATCAGCGCCGGTTCGGCCTGGGCCGAGGAGCCGCTTGTCATGGAACACGTCGAAGTGATCGGCCAAGCCGTCAGCGTCGACGAGGCATTGAAGGAACAACGCAACTCCGACAGCGTGAAGAGCGTGGTCCACGCCGACGGCATCGGCCAACTGCCGGACGACAACGCCGCCGAAGCCTTGCAGCGCATCCCTGGGCTTTCGGTCGAGCGCGACCAGGGCGAAGGCCGCTTCGTCAGCGTGCGCGGCATCGCGCCGGATCTGAACAGCGTCACTATCAACGGCACACTGGTGCCCTCACCGGAAAGCGGTCGTCGCGCCGTGGCGCTGGACGTGCTGCCCTCCGAACTCGTGCAGTCGCTCTCGGTGGTCAAGACGCTAACCCCGGACATGGACGCCAACTCCCTCGGCGGCACCATCGAGGTTGAAAGCCTATCGGCGTTCGACCACGACGGTTTGTTCTACAGCCTCAGCACCGAAGGCAGCTACGACGAGAACGTCGGCAAGACCAGCCCCAAGTTCTCCGGTGCGTTCAGCAACCGCTTCAGCCTCGGTGATGGCGTGGACAACTTCGGTGTCGCCGCCGCCCTGAGCTGGCAGGAGCGTGACTTCGGCTCCGACAACGTCGAAACCGGCGGCAACTGGGATTTCGAGGACGGCGCCCGGCTAGAGGAGTTCGAGCAGCGCGATTACGAGATCACCCGTGAACGCGCCGGGGCCGGCCTGAACTTCGACTACCAGCCCGACGACTTCAGCAACTACTACCTGCGCACGCTCTACAGCCGCTTCAAGGACACCGAAACCCGAAATGCCGCCGGGGTCGAGTTCGAAGATGCGCAGCTGGCCGGCGAGCTGGGCGATGCCGAGGGCTGGCGCGAGATCAAGTCCCGCGAGGAAACCCAGACCATCCAGTCCTACGTGTTCGGCGGCGAACGGATGATGGGCCTGTGGACCCTTAGCGGACAGGCCGGCTACAGCGAGGCACGTGAGCGCAACCCGGGCGGCATTTCCAGCGCGACCTTTGAAGGCGACTTCGCTGACGTAGGTTTTTCCAGTACCACTAAGCCGCGTCTGACTGTCGATCCGACCTTCTACGATCCTGCCAGCTTCGAGCTGGATGAGGTGGAGTGGGAAGAGAGCGATGCCCGCGACAAGGAAAAGAACATCCGCCTGGACCTGGCCCGCGAATACGACATCCAGGGCTACGCCTCGCAATTTAAGCTTGGCGGCAAGCTGAGCCGGCGCGACAAGGCTAACGACGTCGATGTCTGGGCCTACGATGACTTCGATGACCTGACTCTGGCTGACTACCAGCACGGGACTGTGGACTACAGCCTCGATCGCTTCGGCCCGGGCATCAGCGCCGGCGCCCTTGAAGGCCTCATTGGTGGCCTGGACGCGAGCGCTTTCCGGGACGAAGAAGAGTCGCGCATCGGCGACTTCGACATGAGCGAAGATATCAACGCCGCCTACTTCATGAACACCCTGGACCTGGACAAGTGGCGCATCATCGCCGGCCTGCGCTACGAGGGCACCGAGTTCAGCGCCAAGGGCACCGGCATACGCGAGGGCGAGTTCGAATCCATCTCCAGCGATAACCGCTACGACCACTGGCTACCCGGCCTGCACGCGCGCTATCAACTGACGGACGACACCCTTCTGCGCGCCGCCTGGACCAACACCGTGGTGCGTCCCACCTTCGAGCAGCTGGCGCCCGGTTTCATCATCGATGGCGACGAGGCGGAGTTCGGTAACCCCGACCTCAAGCCGCTGGAGTCGATGAACTACGACCTCGGCATAGAGCACTACATGGGCCGCGCGGGCGCTGTGTCGGCGTATCTGTTCTACAAGGACATCGACAACTTCATCTACAACACCGACGTGGCCGGCACCGGCCAGTGGGCCGGCTTCGACGAGGCGCTGAGCTACGAAAACGGCAGCAGCGCCAAGCTCTACGGTGTCGAGTTGTCCTACTCGCAGAAGCTCGATTGGCTGCCGGCCCCCTGGAACGGCCTATTGCTCGGCGCCAACGCCACCCTCAGCAAGTCCGACGCGGATATCGAAGGGCAGGGCAGCAGTCGCAGCATCGACCTGCCGAACCACTCCGATACGGTCGGCAACCTGATGGTTGGCTGGGAAAACGACGACTTCAACATGCGGCTGGCAGCCAACTACAAGTCCGAATACCTGGCCGAGGTGTCCGGCATCGATGACGAGGCGCATGACCTCTACGCCGACGAACAGCTGTTTCTCGACTTCAAGGCCGGCTACTTCATCACGCCGAACCTGCAGGTGACGTTCGAGGCGCTGAACCTCACCGACGAGTCCTACTTCGTCTACACCGGGCGCAGCAATTACAACGCCCAGTACGAGGAGTACGGCCCGACCTACAAGCTAGGCCTGACCCTGACGCATTTCTGATCGCGACCCTTGCCGACTTCACTTTTACGCCGCCTCGGCACCGCTCCGTTCCCCTTCGGACCGGTGCCGGTCAGCGGCTGCTGAATGGAAAAACCATGGACGTAACTTCGTTTAAACCCTTGTGGCTGAGCCTTTGCGTTGCGCTGGCCGCCTGTCAGTCCGGAGCCGGTCAGCCAGCTGCCAACCAGGCCGCACTGCACCTGAGCACAGCGAGCGCCGCACCCTTGGATGCTGAAAGTGCCCAGCTGATCGGCACCGATAAGTTCTGGCCGGGCGCTTCGCAGCTGCTGGTTCTGCCGGATTCGCGCGGCGTGGAGCTGCTGGACGCCCAGGGTGCGCCACTCAGTGCGTTCAAAGGCCGCTTCGAGGGGCTGGATCATCGTGCCAGCGAGGAGGGTCTGCTGATCGCCACGCTCGACCGCAAGCGTCAGCAGGCCGTGCTGCTCGGGCTCGATCGCCAGCATCAGTGGAGCCAGCCGCTGTACGTGCCGAAGACAGACTTCGCCATCGAGGGTTTGTGCCTGTATCGCGACGCCGGGCGCAATGGCTACCTGTTTCTGATCGGTGAGGATGGTATCGGCGAGCAATGGCTGGTGTCGGCAGGGCAGAAGTTGCTGGCGGCGCCGCAGCGCGTACGGGGCCTGAGCCTGCCACCGGAAAGCAGCTACTGCCAGGTCGACGACCAGACCGGCGAGTTGGTGGTGAACGAGGAAAACGTCGGCTTCTGGCGTTATGCCGCCGACGCCGAAGCGCCGTTGCTGCGCCAGCCCGTGGACATCGTGCAGCCGTTCGGCGGCATCGCCGAAGCCGCTGCCGGCATGGCGCTGGTGCCGGGCGGCATGTTGGCGCTGGATCCGGAGGCGGGTGCATTGCACCTGTATCGGCGCGATGGCGATGCCTGGCGCAGCCATCAGGTGATTGCGCTGGACGGGTTCGACGAGCCGGAGCAGGTCAGTGCGCGATTGGGCGAACACGGTCTCAACCTGCTGCTGACCGACGAAGGTGGGGCGCACACGGCTCGGTTGGACTGGCAACCAGAAGCGCCGTCCGCAATGCCGGTGATCCCGATGCTGCCTGCGATGGTGCAGACCGATCCGGTGCCGCACCTGGGCGATGCGGCGGACGATCCGGCGATCTGGGTCAATCCGACCGATTCGGCACACAGCCGCGTGCTCGGTACGGACAAGAAGGGCGGGTTGGCTGTTTACGATCTATCCGGCAAGCAGTTGCAGTACTTGCCGGTGGGGCGCTTGAACAACGTTGATGTGCGCTCCGGCTTTGCGCTCGGAAGTAAGCGGGTCGATCTGGCTGTGGCGAGCAATCGTGATCACAACAGCCTGCACCTGTTCGCCATTGAGCCGCACAGCGGCGAGGTCAGCGGCATTGGTGAGATCGAAACGCCGTTCAATGAAATCTACGGCCTGTGCCTGTTCAAGGACCGCCGGGGCGCGATCCATGCCATCGCCAACGACAAGGACGGCACTTTCCTGCAGTACCGCCTGGATGGCAGCAGCGGTTCGCCGCGTGGCGACCAGGTGCGTGAGTTCAAGGTGGACAGCCAGCCTGAAGGCTGCGTCGCCGATGACCGCAACCAGCGACTGTTTGTGGGCGAGGAAGACGCGGCGGTATGGACGCTGGATCTGCGCAGCGATGCGGCTGCGCTGGAAAAGGTTATCGATGTGGGCGGCCCGCTGCATGCCGATGTTGAGGGGCTGGCGATCTATGGCGGTGCGGCCGGCGATTACCTGGTGGTCTCCAGCCAGGGTAACGACAGCTATCTGGTGCTCGATGCGCACGCACCCTATGCCGTGCGCGGCGCGTTCCGCGTGGGCCTGAATGCCGAGCGCGGCATCGACGGCGCTTCGGAGACCGATGGCCTGGAGGTTACTTCGGCCAATCTCGGTGGCGTCTGGGGTCGCGGCATGCTGGTGGTACAGGACGGCCGCAAGCGCATGCCTGAAGGTGCTCAAAATTACAAATACGTGCCGTGGACGGCGGTCGCCGAGGCGCTGGGGCTGGACTGACACGGCGTGAACCTGTCGGGTTACGCCGCGCTGTCATCGAAGCGTAACCCCAATGCAATCCAATGAGCGCCGTTGCATGGGACGGCCGGAGGAGCAGAAATGCAAAACGAACATATGTCGGTCTGGGGGCTGGTCAGCGAAGCCAGCCTGGTGGTGCAACTGGTGATGACGACGCTGGTGTTGGCGTCTGTCGCTAGCTGGTACCTGATCATCCAGCGCGGCACCGCGCTGCGCCGCAGCGAACGGCTGCTGAACGGCTTCCTGCAGCGCTTTCGCAGTGGCGGCGAACTCAGCCAGCTCTATCGTGAGGGCAACGAGCAGTCGCTTCCCCGAGAAGCTGCTCTGCAGCACATCTTTCTCGCCGGCTATCAGGAGTTCAGTCAGCTACAGCGTCAGCCCGGCATCGCTCCGGATGCGGTGATCGATGGAGTGGAACGCAGCCTCTATGTGGCCATCGTCGAGCAGGAAGAACGGCTGGAAAGCGGCCTGCAGTTCCTCGCCACTGTCGGTTCGGTCAGCCCCTACATCGGCCTGTTCGGCACTGTCTGGGGGATCATGAATTCCTTCCTCGGTCTGTCCATGGTGCAGCAGGCTACGTTATCCACCGTTGCACCAGGCATCGCTGAAGCGCTGATCGCCACAGCCATCGGCCTGTTTGCGGCGATCCCGGCGGTGATGGCCTACAACCGCTTCTCCGCCCGTGGCCAGACCCTCAGCGCTCGCTACTACAGCTTCGCCAACGAACTGCAGGCGCGGCTGCATCGGCGCCTGCATGCCGGCTCGCCCAGTATCGCCGCAGTCGCCTGAAGGAGCCTCGCCATGCTGGTCAAACCGCAGCGCAAACACGGCCCGAAGGCCGAAATGAACGTGGTGCCCTACATCGATGTGATGCTGGTATTGCTGGTGATCTTCATGGTCACCGCGCCGATGCTGGTGCAAGGCGTGAAGATCGAGCTGCCCAAGGTCGCCGCCGAGGCGATGCCCACCGAGAACGAGCGGCAGATCCTGACGCTCTCGGTCAAGGCCGACGGCGGCTTCTACTGGAACCTGGGCAACGAGCTGAACGCCGAGGACCAGACCGACAGCGCCATCGACCTCGAGGAAATGCGCGAGAAGGTCGCGGCGATAATCGCCGAGCGCGGCGACACCCAGGTCTACGTGCGCGCCGATGATGCGGCGGACTATGGCCGCGTGGTGGCTGGCATCGCCGAGCTGCAGCGAGGCGGGGTGGTCAATCTCGGCCTGATCACCGAGGCGCCACCCGGGCAGCCCGCACCATGAGCAGCTTGAGCATGCCGCTGCCCAGCAGCTTTCCGGTGGCTCGACCGCAATGGCGCAGCCATGCCAGCGCGGCGGCAGTAACGGTCGCGCTGCATGCCGCGGTGTTCGGTCTGTTGCTGCACGGCTGGACGCCCGAACTGACACCGCCCGGCTCCACGCAGGTGCTCAAAACCCAGCTGGTCAGCCTGCCCACGCCGCAGCCGAAACTCGAGGTGCCAGTCGAACCTGAACCTGCGCCCGAGCCGGTCGAAGCGGCCATCGAGCCGGTCTTCGAGGAACCGCAGGTCGATCCGCGAATCGAACAGCATCGGCTCGAACAGGCCGAGCTGGCATTCAAGCGGGCCGAGCAGAAGAAACAGGAAAAGGCGGCGCTGGAGCTACAACGTCTACGGGAAGAACAGCGCGAACAGAAACGCCAGCGTGAGCGGCAGGAACGGCTCGAAGCCGAGCGTCGCGAGCAGCTGGCGCGTGAGGCGCAACAGCGCGAACAGGCTGCGCAGCAGGCCCAGGCGGCAGCGGAACGGGCGCGACAGGCTGAGGCCGCTGCGGCTGCCAGCCGCCAGTACCTGCCCATCGCCAAGGACGCGCCGGACTATCCCTCGCGTGCGCTGGACAAGGGCATTGAAGGCACCTGCACCGTGAGCTACTCGGTCAACCCGCAGGGGCGGATCGAGAACCCGAAGGCCCAGGAGGATTGCCATCCGCTGTTTATCCGGCCATCGCTGACGGCGGCGAAAAGCTTTCGCTATCAGCCACGTATCGTGGCGGGTCGCGCGGTGACCGTGCCTGAAGTGAAAAACACCTTTCATTACCGCATCCAGTGATGCGCAGCAGATCCATTTGCCAGACGAGCCAGTGAATGAAACAGGATTTTCAGAGTTTCCACGCCAACCTTTCCGCCCTGGACGATCAGGCCATCAACCCCAGCGCTAATCCCTCGCTCGGGCAGCTGGTCGATCAGGGTCGGCGCAAGCTGCTCAGGGGCGGCATGGGCCTCGCCGCGCTGGGCTTTCTCGGCGGCGCGCTGAGCGCCTGTCGTGGCGCCGTACAGTCGGATTCGCTGATCGGCTTCAGCGGGATTCCTACCCAGCTCGACCCTAAATTCGACAGCGTGCAGGTCGCGCCGGGCTATAGTGCGCGCACCTTCTTTTCGTGGGGCGACGCCGTGCTGGCCGACGCGCCAGCGTGGAACCCGGATGCCAGCGATGACTGGCAGGCTCAGCTCAAGCAGGCCGGCGACAACCACGACGGCATGCACTTTTTCCCGTTCCCCGACGCCCCTGATAGCCACGGCTTGCTGGTGATGAACCACGAATACGTCAACCCGCCGCTGCACCCCAACGGCATGACCTTCACCGATGGTAAGCGCCCGCTGGACGAGGTGCGCAAGGAACAGGCGGCTCATGGCCTGAGCATCATCGAGGTGAAGAAGGACGCCCAGGGTCAGTGGCAGCGAGTCATGCCGTCGCGCTACAACCGCCGCATATCAGCGATGACGCCGATGGCAGTTGGCGGCCTATTGGCCGGCCACGAGGCGCTGAAGACCGTTGCCGACCCGAGCGGGCGCGAGATCATCGGTACGGTCAACAACTGCTCCAGCGGGTTCACGCCCTGGGGCACCTACCTGATATGTGAAGAAAACTGGCACAACTACTTCGTCAATCACGATGCGGCCGATCTGGCCAAGCGTACGTCGCACAAGCGCTACGGCATCGCCGGCGAAGGTTTGAGCAAACTCTACGGCTGGGAAACCGCCGACGCGCGCTTCAACGCCACCCCGGACCCGACGCAACCCCATAGCGGCTACGTGAACGAACCGAACCGCTTTGGTTGGGTGGTCGAGGTCGACCCGTTCGACCCGCAGAGCAAACCGGTCAAGCGCACCGCTTTTGGCCGCTACTGCCGCGAATGCTCGGTGCTCTCGCTGGGTGAAGAGGGCCGCATGGCGTTCTACTCAGGCGACGACACCAAGGGCGAGTACGTCTACAAGTTCGTCCCCGCCGGCCGCTACGTGCCGGGCGCCGATCAGGCCAACCGCCAGTTGCTCGATAGCGGCACGCTCTACGTGGCGCGATTCAATGCCGATGGCAGCGGTGAATGGCTGGCGCTGGTCCACGGCCAGAACGGGCTCACCGTCGAGAATGGATTCACCGATCAGGCCGAGGTGCTGCTCAATGCGCGTGCCGCTGCTGACCAGGCGGGCGCGACGCCCATGGACCGACCCGAGTGGGTTGCAGTGCACCCGCGCAGCCGTGAGGTCTACGTAACACTCACCAACAACGACAACCGTGGAGTCAAGTGGCCAACCGACAAGGCCAACCCGAGGCCAGTCAACCTGCACGGGCAGATTCTGCGTTGGAACGAGAAAGACGCCGACCCGACCGCCACCGCCTTTACCTGGGAAGTCTTTCTACTGGCCGGCGAACAACCAGGCGCCAAGGATGCCAGCGGCCAGCCGGTGCCACCCAACCTCACCGGCACCATCAATGGCGACATCTTTTCCTCGCCGGATGGCCTGGCGTTCGACGAAGCAGGGCGGCTGTGGATCGAAACCGACTACGGCGACGAAGAGGCCGCGATGCAGGCCATGGGCACCAATCAGCTGCTCTGCGCTGACCCTCGGACTCGCGAGGTCAGGCGCTTCCTGGTTGGCCCCCGCGGTTGTGAAATCACGGGTATTACCTGGAGTCCGGACTATCGCGCCATGTGGATCAATATCCAACATCCTGAGCTGAGCTTCCCAGCCAGCGATGGCAAGACGCGTCCTCGTTCTTCCACAGTGCTTATCACCAAAAATGACGGGGGCGTCATCGGAACCTGATGCGCTCCTTTACAGGCGGGCATCCATGCCGTTGAGCGGCTTCGTGCACCGCGCTCACGCTGAACGTTTGACCTGCGGCCCGGCTCTAACAGGCTGATACATACCTGTTTGCATGTAACCAAGGAGCCGGGTCATGGCTATTTCGCAGCTGCGCACACGCGTGTCCCTAGCTGTCATTGTTTCTTGTACGCCGCTGGTGAGCCAGGCGGGCCTGTACTCGCTGAAAATCGAAAACGACATTTTTGCTTCTGACGATGGCCACTACACCAACGGCTTCGAACTGATGCGTTCGTTCAAGCCCGACGCCGATCACTGGTCGCGACGGTTCGCAGAGGCGATGCCAGGTTGGGAGGCAGAGGAGGTCGACAACATCGCCTATCGGATTGGTCATCAACTCTATACGCCGGACAACATCAGGCGTGCGGAGCTGATCGAGGATGACCGTCCCTATGCTGCGCTGCTGTTTGCCGGCATGTCGATCTTCTCGGATGACCAACACGAGGGTTGGCGCGGCGCCAGTGGGTTGCATCTGGACATCGGTATCGTCGGCCCGGCGGCCGGTGGCGAGAAAATTCAGCGCCGGGTCCATGAAATCACCAATAGCGACGACCCGCGCGGCTGGGACAACCAGCTGCGCAACGAACCCTTCGTCAACCTCGCTTACCAGTACCGCTGGTGGCAGCAGCAACGCCTTGGCGGGCTGGAGTTCGAATACGGCCCGAGTGCCGGTTTTGCGCTGGGCAATCTCTATACCTACGGTTCTGCCGGGTTCGGCTTGCGCATCGGGCAGCGGCTGGAGCGCAGCTTCAGTATTCCGGCAGTGGCGCCCGCCCAAAGTGGCAGTATGTTTTTCAATCAGGGCGGCGGCTTCGCCTGGAGCCTGTTCGCGGACGTCGAAGGGCGCTACATGGCGCAAAACATGTTGCTCGAAGGCAATACGTTCAAGGACAGCCACTCGGTAGACCCAAACGAGTGGGTTGGCGATGCCAAAGCAGGCGTCGCGCTGACCTGGAACAGTTGGCAATTGGCTTTCGCCAGGGTCTGGCGCACCCGTGAATTCAACGGGCAAGACCAGCACGATCAGTTCGGCTCGCTGACGGTTTCGACCTGGTTCTAAGGTCGAAAAGAAACGGGGTGCGGATGCACCCCGCGGAGGCTTCGCTTACTTTTTGATCCAGTTGCCGTTCAGCTGAATGATCTGTCCAGCTGGGGTTTTCTCGATGGCTTTTTTGCCGGCAATCGCCTCGACGTCAGCGACACCGATGCCGTTTTTCTGCGCCAGGCGATAGTACTCGGCGCGCCGCGCCTGGTTGATCTGGCTGGCGATTTCTTCAGCCTGGCCGCCACTCTGCACCACGCCCAGATAGCCGTCGGGCTTTTCGCCGAGCTGGCCGCTGGCCTTGGCTTGGCCGAGCGCGGACATGGCTTCGTTGAGTGTCATGGCCGCGGCCGGCAGGGCGAGGCACAGCGCCAGCAGCAGGGTTCCGAATTTCAGATAGGTCTTCATAACGCTCCTCAGAACAGGCCGCTGTCTTCATTGATGATCGAGTCGAGCTGCTTGTCGACCTTGATGTAGATCTCGTGCTCGATTTTCACGTTGAGGTTGATGTTGATTGGCTCGTTGGGCACGGCGAGCTCTACGCGTGGCGTACAGGCGCTGGCGAGGAGGGCGAGCAGTAAAATGCTGATCGGGTGGGGCAACCGCATGACGGCATCTCCAGGTCGAGGACGGCGTTACAGTGCCTTATCTGAGGCGTTCCTGCACGCGCCGTTGAATGGTTTCGCTGACCCGGTCGGATAACTGAAGGCTGGTCAGCAGCGCTGGAATGTCTTCCTCCAGATTGATCGAGAAGTTGATTGGGCGGCCGCCTTCCAGTGCTGGGTTTCTTCCATGCAGTTTCAGTCCCAGATCCAGCTTTCCGTCAGCGGCGTAATGTACGTCACTGGCCAGAAGATCGTAGTGGAAGTCATCCAGTGCCTCGGTCACCAGGCGCATCGCCGGGTTGGCCTGCCCCAGGGCCTGGATCTTCGGCGAGCGGAATTGCAGCGCGCCTCCAGGCTCGCGCGCCTGCAGCGAGCCTTGCTCGATACTGATACCGGCTTCGCTGCGCTGCAGCTGCAGTTCTCCATCGATCACGCCCGCGCCGGTGAGTCCTTCGGCAGGATAGGCTTCGAGCAACAAAGGCAATTGCAGGCCGCGCAGATGGGCATGCAATTGTTGGGTACCTGCCGCGAGGT
>CETJ01096549.1_pt1 | contig 52964 bp, 55 predicted proteins | sample 531341 | NCBI WGS metagenome assembly CETJ01 (sample SAMEA2622677, study PRJEB7988) | marine metagenome | isolation source: saline water (ENVO:00002010), including | reverse complement strand
AACCGCAAATAGGTGCTAGCGCACCTGTTGCCAAGTCGCCGCGGAAGGTTTCGGTTCCAGTGCAAGCGATTGTCGACCTGTTCAACGAGACGCTTCCCGAGATGCCAACTGTCGTCCTGATCAACAAGGGCCGTCAGGCCACCGTGAAGGCTCGCTGGAACGACAGCGAGGTTCACCAGGATCTGGACTTCTGGCGTGAGTTCTTCGAATCGGTTCGCAGCAGCGACTTCCTGATGGGCAAGACCCAAGGCCGTGATGGCAAGCCGTTCCGCTGCAGCTTCGACTGGCTGCTGTGCCCGTCCAATTTCGTGAAGGTCGTCGAGGGTAATTACCATGCATGATCCCTACAGTCTCGAAGCCGAGCAGGGCGTCCTGGGCGCGATGATGATTCGCCCCGAGCTGATCGACACCCTGAGCGATGGCCTGACCCCCAGCGATTTCTACTTCGCCGACAACGAAGAAGTGTTCCGCGCAATCGTTGAGATGCACGGCAAGGGCGAAGGCGTCGATTACATGACCGTGGCCGAACACATCGGCACCCTACAGAGCGGCGATTTTGCCCTGGGTTATACGGCCACCCTTCACAAGGGCACCCCAAGCGTCGCCAACGCTTCGACATACGCCCGCATCGTTTCAGAACGCTCAACCGAGCGCGCCCTGATGACCTGCGGCGAGCGCATCCATGAAATCGCCTGCAGCGATCAGGATGTGGCAGACAAGGTAGCCGCGGCTCAAGCGGAGGCGATGGCAATCCAGTCCGGCGTAGGCGATGACGAAGTTGTCATGGCCGCCGAAATTCTCAACGAGCAGGTTGAAGTCTGGCAGGAACGCCAGGATCGCCATACACGCGGCGAGACATTGATCGGACTGTCCACTGGCCTTACCGATCTGGACGAGATTACCGGAGGCCTACAGCCTGAACAGCTGATCATCGTTGCTGGCCGCCCTGCGATGGGCAAGACCACTCTCGCGATGGGCTTTGCCGCTTCCGCAGCGATCCGCCAAGGCAAGTCGGTTCTGGTCTTCAGTCTGGAGATGAGCAAGGGCCAGCTGATCGACCGCATGACTGCAGCAGAGGGCAAGGTTCCGCTCAAGCTGATCAAGAACGGCACGGCTGCCTTCGACTACGGCTCGCAGATGATTGCCGCTGGGTCGCTGATCAAGCGTGCTCGCCTGGCTATCGCTGACCGCGCCGGGCTGACCATGAATCGCATTCGCGCCATCGCCCGCAAGCACAAGATGCGCCGCGGACTTGACCTGATCGTCATCGATTACCTGCAACTGCTGGACGGCAACGGCGGGAGCGGCAACCGCACCGAGGAAGTAAGCGCAATGAGCCGCGGTGCCAAGCTGCTTGCTCGTGAGCTGAAGATTCCCGTCGTGATGCTTTCTCAGCTCTCCCGTAAGTGCGAAGAGCGGCCGAACAAGCGCCCGATCCCTGCCGATCTCCGTGAGTCCGGCGCCATTGAGCAAGACGCTGACGTGATTCTCTTCGTCTACCGCGACGAGGTTTACAACGAGCACAGCGAGTACCGGGGCGTTGCCGAAATCATCGTCGGCAAGGGTCGCGACATTGAAACCGGCACCGTTCGCGCCTCCTTCCGCGGCGAGATCAACCGCTTCGACAACCTGGCGGCCGGATGGGAAGAGCCGGAAGACCGTCCCGCCAAGCCATCGAAAGTCGCCTCCCTGGCTGGCCGCTACGGGAGCCGCGCATGAAACACATCAACGAACTTCTCGAAGCCCGTCTCGGGCAAATGGAACCCCAGCAGGAGACGGCCATGAACCGTATGCGCATTCGCAACCTACTCGCCAAGGTCCGCGCCAAGCGTGCTGATCGCCGGAGGGCTGCCGCATGAACTCTCGTCGGATAGCAATCTGCTGGAACGGTTTGGTTAAGGCATTGGGGGGAAGGGCATGAGTATGCGACTGATGGAAACCCTAGCTGCACTCGCTAAGCGAACAGCGTTGCGCCCTCTAGGCAGCCTTTGCGAGCAGCAAAAGCAGGTCAGCACTGCCCGCCTAGAGCAGATGCTTGAGCCAATCGGTGATGACCTTGCTGGTTATGCCTTTGTCCTGCGTGGCGAGTTTGACCGGCTGCGCGCGGAAAACGAGACGCTGCGCCAAGACGCCGCCAGGTGGAAGTTTGTCAGGAGCCCTGTCGGTACCAGCTCGCCGTTTGCGGTTTGGCATGAAGGCAAGATGCCTGTTTTCAGCAGAATTGCGGATCGCATGGTGGACGATGCCATGGCAAAGGAGGCCAGCCATGTCTGATTTTTCGGAGATGACAGAAGCCTTCGAGCAGGCTCGCACCGCTCCCGATGTAACAGATCGCGCCACAGGGCTAGAGGAGGCTGATCGCATCGGTGGCGTGGCGCTGGTACAGGCCAGGCTGCAGGGGCAGGGCGCTGAGTTCTGTGCCGACTGTGACGAGGAGATTCCCGACGCTCGCCGCAATGCCTATCCGTCTGCGGTGTGCTGCGTTGAGTGCGCCTCTATTCGGGAGGGCCGGAAATGATCCGTAGTGCGTCTGTGGCTTCGGCCGTGTTTATCGGCATCTTCTTGCTGGTCGCATTCAGCCGCTGGGAGATCAACCCCGGCGAGTGGAGCGAGGCTACTCGGGCGGGAGTGGCTGTCATTGGCTCGATCTTCGCGTTTTTCGCAGCGGCGATAGACAAGGAGTTGAACCCATATGGCTAACCCAACCTTCCCCCTGCGTAACGAGATGGACCGCCAGCGCGCTATCGCCTGGCTTCAGTCCGTCGATCTGGAGCAGCCGCGCAAGCTGGCTATCAGCGACGAAGACCGCACCGCAGAGCAGAACGCAAAGCTGCACGCGATGCTGGCTGACATCGCCAAGCAGGTAGAGCACGCCGGCAAGAAGTGGAACCTGTTGATCTGGAAGCGCCTCTGCACCGCCGCCTGGCTGCGCGAGATTGGCGAGAACGCAACGATGATCCCAGCGCTCGACGGCAACGGCTTCGACGTCATCTACGAAAAAACCTCGAAGCTTGGCGTGAAGAAGTGCGCCTCGCTGATCGAGTGGGTCGCCGCGTTTGGCGCTGAGCATCAGGTTCGCTGGACCCAGAAGGACAACTGGGGAGGGCGGTACTGATGAAGCAAACCAAGCTCACCAAGGCCGCTCGCGGGCGTGATTGCCAAGTCCGAATTCCAGGCATCTGCAACGGCAACCCAGAAACCACCGTACTCGCTCACTACCGCATGGCTGGCACATGCGGCGTGGGCTGCAAGCCGAATGACCTGCAAGGCGCCTGGGCCTGCTCGGCTTGCCATGACGAGATCGACCGGCGTACGCGCCACCTGAGCAACGAGGAAGCCCGCCACGCCCATGCAGAGGGTGTTATGCGGACCCAAGACATTTTGATTCGAGAAGGGAAGGTGGCGGCATGAGCATTCAACCAAAACACGCATTCGCTGACCTGCTTTCGGTCGGCCTTGGTGCCGCGCTGGTATTTGGGTCTGGCGCGCTCCAGGAATTCGCTTATTACGTCCTGCTTGTGATCGTTTCCCTTGGCTGGATAGCGGTGATCTGCGTCGGCGTGAAAGGCGAGACCGCCCAATCAATTCGTGATCGGGTGTGGTGGAGCGGCTTTCTTTCCGCGCTACAGCTTTTAGCGCTGATCGTCTCCGGCCACCCGGTACTGGCGGCGTTCAGCCTGGTTCTGTCGATGCTCATCGTCGGCGCGGCATTCAAGGAGCAGGCGGCATGAGCGCACCTGTACGCCTTGCCCTTTGGGCATTGGAGCGCTCCGAGTGGAGCTGGCGACAAGTAAACGAATACCTCCATTTCCAGCGCAAGAAGACGGCGGCGAAGGCTGCGGCGTTGATCGCGCATGACCGCATCCTGACTGGCGAGATAGTCAGTCGTGGAGTGCCAAGTTTTTACCGCTCGTACAAGGATGCCAGCCAATGAGCCACGAACACTATTTCATCGACGTTTCCGGATATGACCGCGTGGACGTGTACCGCCTGATCGAATTGATCGGCATCACTTGCCCTGTGGCTCAGCACGTTTTCAAGAAGGCGTTCGCCACCGGAAAGCGCGGCCACAAGGATCTGCGCCGCGACTGGCAGGACATTGCCGACAGCGCAGCTCGCCGCCTGCAGATGATGGACGAGGATATTGCCAATGCGAAGAGAGCACTTTGCGCTGATAGAGAGTTCGGCCAGCAGAACACCCTGGACTACCGCGACCCTCGCACCGTTGCCGGCGTAGACGTGTCGTTCGAGACAGAGAAGCACATGAGCTTCGCGCCGGAGCAGAAGGAGGGCGCGTGGGTGGAATGGAATGGCGGCTCGATACCGGTTCTCGGCAGTGTCTTCGTTGACGTTCGCATGAGGAACGGAAACGAGAGCATTAGGGTAGAGGCTGACGAATGGCTGTGGGGCCACTCGGAAACTGGTGATGACTGCGGCGACATCGTTGCCTATCGACTCAGCGCGGAGGCGAGTCATGCATGACTTCCTCTGCGGCGAATGCTGGATTCAATTTGGCGACATTGACTGCCGATGCTCGGGCGCTGATCAACGCGGACAAGCAAGCCTGCCTGATCAGATGGAAGGTGCGCGACCTCAAGGGGCCGGAGAAGCAGCGGCAGGGCAACGTTCTGCTGGCGGCTGTTCCGGAGAGTGCGCGGGATGCCGTTGTGGCAGCGCTGAAAGCCAGGGGAAGTAAATGACAGCCATCACTTTGCCTTTCCCGCCCAGCAACAACACCTACTACCGCCGCGTTGGCGCCAAGACGCTGATCAGTGCAAAGGGTCGCGCCTACTGCAAGGACGTGACCGCGATATGTGAGGCGGTCGGCGTGCGGAAGATGGAGGGGCGTCTGCGCGTAACCATCGCCGCTTGCCCGCCAGACCGTCGCCGCCGCGACCTCGACAATATGCTCAAAGGCCTCCTCGATGCGCTGACCCACGGCGGGGCATGGGAAGACGACAGCCAGATAGACCAGCTAGCGATTATTAGAGGCCCTATCAAGGCCCTTGGCTGCGTCGAAGTGACCATCTCAGAGATTACCCAAGGGGAGGCAGCCTAATGGCCGCACGCAAGCACGACGACGACACAATCATAGCGGCGCTGACAGGACGCACCGTTACTGCTGCGGCCGAGATCCTGGGGCTGCATCCTCGCCGGGTGGCTGCTCACAAGGCGAGGCTGGCCAAGGTCGGCATTGCCCCGGAGCACGGGTTGACGGTACAGGCGCCCGAAGCGTTCGCCATGGGCAAGGTGACAGTCCAGCGCAACGAGAAGGGCGAAGTCACGAACACCTGGGCGCGTTACTCGCCGGATGCAGAGCGTCAGCTGCAGTTCATGCAGGAGGCCGTCAAGGCGATGCTGGGCGAGCTTCCCGTTCTGCCGGCGCGAACCACTGAGCCGCATAGCCTGAACAATCGGCTCATGGCCTGCTATCCGATAGGGGATCTGCACGTAGGGATGCTCAGCTGGCCAGAGGAGACGGGAGAAGACTGGAACCTAGAGATCGCTGAGCGCGTCCAGTGCGGCGCCATGGCTCGCCTGGTTGAGCATTCCCCGCCGTGCGAGAAGGCAACCATCATCAACCTCGGTGACTGGTTCCATGCCGACAATATGGAAGGCCAGACAAGTCGGTCAAAACATAGTCTCGATATGGATGGCCGGTACGCAAAGATGGTCGGCGTCGGCATCAAGATCATGCTCCAGTGCATCGAGTCTGCGCTTTCCAAGCATGGCAAGGTCCACGTCATCAACGTGATCGGCAACCACGACGACACCGGCGCCATGTGGCTCTCGCATTCCCTCGCCGGAATGTATCGCAACGAGCCACGCGTCACTGTAGACACGAGCCCGGCCGGCTTCATGTACTTCCGCCACGGCAAGGTGTTGGTCGGCTGTCACCACGGGCACAGCTGCAAGCCTGATCGCTTGGCTGGCGTCATGGCCGCAGATCGCGCTGAAGACTGGGGGCAGACCACGCACCGGTACTGGTGGATCGGTCACGTCCATCACCAGAGCCTCAAGGACTATCCGGGCGTCACGGTCGAATCATTTCGCACGCTGGCAGCAAAAGACGCCTATGCGAGCTGGGGAGGCTACCGAGCGCCCCGCGACATGAAGTGCATCGTGCCGGATGAGCAGTATGGCGAAGTGGCGCGACACACAGTGAACCCGGACATGGTGAAAGGAGAGGCGGCATGAAGTGCGCCGAAGAGCTTTTGACCGAGTGGGGCATCTGGGTATGGCAGAAGACCGGGGTGCCTCGGTACGTCTCTCCAATGCTGGCCGTAATGCGTGACAACGTGCCGTCGACTCATGCACCGGATGCTCATATCACCGACGAGGACGCTGAAACCGTATCGGCCATCGTTGCCCGGCTGAAGCGCGGCCACCCTCGCGCGTCGGACTGCCTGCACTTCTACTACGCCGACAAGAAGACCATGCAGCAGATTGGGCGGGAGATGGCATTGAACCGCCACCAAGTGCGCGAGTTACTGATCGCCGGACAGTGGTATGTGCAGGCCGAACTGGATCGACGAATGGCAGCTTAATTTACATGTCGTGCCTCTTGACGTGTTAACACGAAACTGGCAATCTGGCACAAATTGCGGTTTTACCGCTTCACAAGAGCCCGGCCATTGAGTCGGGCTTTTTTATGCGCGAAATCCCACCACCAGCGAAGGCCCGTTAAATCAGGGCTTCAGGTGTTTTGTGAGGCGTTTTCGCGCAGTTTCAGCACCACCAGTTTCCGGGCATCGCAAACGGCAGCTTGAAGGGCTCGCCACCCTGCGCCCGACCCTATAAGCCGGAAGGCCTCTGTCTTCACGCACAAATCTCCGGCAAACCTCTTCCGGCCCCATGCCTTTGACTGCTTCCTAGCTCCGAGCGGATAGCGATAGGCATGTGAGGCCGGACTTATTCAACTGCCCCATGCGGGATCAATGAGATATGAAGATGCCAGACCGTCCCGAGACATGGGCAGTGGCCCTCGCATGGCTGCAGACAATCGCCCCGAGCCTGTATGCATTCGCCCTGTCAGTGACCATCGCCGTACTGCGCGTGGTGTATGGCGGCGGCAATAAGCGCCAGATGATCCTTGAAGGGGCGCTGTGTGGTCTTGCCACGCTGACCCTTGTCCCGCTGCTCGAATACTTCGGACTCCCTCAGTCGATGGCCACCTTCGTTGGTGGATCGGTTGGCTTCCTCGGCACTGAGAAGCTTCGCGACCTGGCTATCCGCTGGGGAGAGAAGAAGGCGGCGATATGAAGCGCGACGACTACGAGGGCTTCGGCAAGGTCGGGTTCGGTGAGGGCCTGACGAAGGAGTGGTCCTGATGAAGCGCATCACCTGGCGAGTCGTTATCACCTTCTGCGTGCTGAACCTCATCCTGATCTGTTGGGGAGTGGTTGAGGCTGTTCGGTGGGCTGGGTCGTTGGTTTCGTGTGTATGAGAGGAGTTAGAGAATGACCATGTATCACGTCCAGTCTGCCGGCCTCGGTGGGCAGCTACACGAGATCGTTGCACACACCTACGTTCAGGACTCCAACGGCCTTCGATTCATTGGCGATGACGGCGTGACTGTAGCCATCTTCACCAGCTTTGAGTTCATGAAGGTTGCGAAGCCTGTAGAGCCAACACCTACCGAGTAGAGAAAGCACCATGGCACGTCCAAGTGATTACACCTCAGAGCTGGCTGAGGCGATATGCCTACGCCTGGCGGAAGGTGAATCGCTCCGGTCTATCTGCCGTGATGATGCGATGCCAGACAAAGCGACTGTGCTGCGCTGGATAGCTCGCCACGATCTGTTCCGCGACCAATACGTGCGGGCAAAGGAGCAGGGCGCTGAAGCTCTGGCCGAAGAGATGTTCGAGATTGCCGACGATGGCTCGAATGACTGGATGGAGCAGCTCGACAACGAGGGTGCTGCAGTTGGCTACAAGCTCAATGGCGAGCACGTCCAGCGCTCGAAGCTGAGAATCGACACCCGCAAGTGGTATCTGTCCAAGATCCTGCCGAAGAAATACGGCGACCGCATTCAGCAGGACGTAACGGTCGACGTTAAAGACGGCTTGGCTGAAAAGATGGCGGCAGCACGTGAACGTGCGCAGCGGGGCTGACCCTGAGCTGCAGTTGATTGAGGACATAGCCAGCTTCACCCATGATCCGCAGGGCTTCGCGATGTATGCGTTCCCCTGGGGGCAGGGTGAGCTTGCAGGCGTTGACTGTCCTCGTGACTGGCAGTGGGAGACGATGGGCGTCATAGGCGCTCACCTGAGCAATCCAGAGACACGCTTTCAGCCGCTGATGATCTCGGTGGCGTCCGGTCACGGTATCGGCAAGTCAGCCGAGATGGGCATGATCCTCAATTGGGCCATGTCCACCTGTGAAGACTGCAAGGTCGTCGTCACGGCCAACACTGAGAACCAGCTGCGGACGAAGACCTGGCCAGAGATCGGCAAGTGGTTCCGCCTGGCGATCAACAAGCACTGGTTCAACGTCACTGCGACAAAGGTTGCCTCGGTCGACCCTGAGCACACCGACAGCTGGAAGGCTGACGCGGTGCCTTGGAGCGAGCACAACACGGAAGCATTCGCCGGCCTGCACAACAAGGGCAAGCGCATTGTCCTGATCTTCGACGAAGCGTCGAACATTGCCGACAAGGTGTGGGAGGTCGCTGAAGGCGCGCTGACGGACGAAGACACCGAGATCATATGGCTGGCCTTCGGTAACCCGACGCGTAACACAGGCCGCTTCCGTGAGTGCTTCACGCGCTACAAACACCGCTGGGTCACAAAGCAGGTTGACTCACGCACGGTAGACGGCACGAACAAGCAGCAAATCGCCAAATGGGCGGATGACTACGGCGAAGACTCTGACTTCTTCCGTGTCCGTGTGCGCGGCATGTTCCCGAGGGCGTCCGACTTGCAGCTGATTCCGACTGACTGGGTGGCTGAAGCCATGCGGCGCGAGGCTGTGTTCGGCCTGTCTGATGCGCTGATCTGCGGCATCGACATTGCCCGCGGCGGTGCTGACAACAACGTGATTCGGTTCCGCCGCGGCCTTGATGCTCGATCGATCAAGCCTATCCGCATCCCTGGCAGTGAGACGCGGGACACCACTGTGTTCATCGCCAAGGTGTGCACGACGGTACAGGAGCACAAGCCAGACGCTGTATTCGTAGACTCAACCGGCGTAGGCGGGCCAGTGGCTGACCAGCTGCGCCGGCTCATGCCTGGCATCGTCATCATCGACGTGAACTTCGCCAGCGCAGCCCCCGATAACCACTACGCGAACATGCGGACGTACATCTGGTGGATGTTGCGTGAGGCGCTGCGTGCCGGCCTTGCCATCGAGCAATGCCCAGACCTCGAGGCCGAACTGACCTCGCCTGAGTACACGCACAACCAGCGGGACCAGATCGCTCTGGAGAAGAAGTCGGAGATCAAGAAGCGCCTCGGGATCAGTCCTGATGACGCCGACGCACTGGCTCTGACCTTCACATTCCCCGTTCAACGATCCCAACACACGCACGAGCAGGGCACAGCGCTGCTCAGCGAGTACGACCCATTTGCGAGGCCCTGACCATGTGTAGCACCAAGCTCAAGAAGATCATCAAGAAGGTTGACCCACTCATGGGCGGCGACAAGATCCTGGACGACCTCGGGCTGCCCTCTGTGTTCGGTGATGAGCAGGGTTTTGTCCAAGAGCCAATCGAGATGGGCGCCTCGCAGGTTGCTGCAGCTCCTGATGCGCCGACCGAAGTAGACGGAGGCGTACTGGCTGCCCGTGACGACGAGCGCCGTCGCCGCGCCGCTGCAGCAGGACAGAACAGCACCATCCTCACCGGTGGCCTTGGTTCCGCAAACACTGGGCAGAAAACACTGCTGGGGGCATAAATGGCTGAGTCTCTGCGTCAACAGCTGGACCGTCGGCTGTCCCAGCTCAAGAACGAGCGCGACAAGGGCTGGCTGCCACTGTGGCGCGACATCAGCGATCACATTGCCCCGGATATGGGGCGGTGGAATACCTCGGATGTGAACGAAGGCAAGCGCCGCGATCAGCTGATTATCAACTCGACCGGGCGTAGTGCGCTGAAGGTGCTGGCCTCCGGCATGTTCTCCGGCATGACCAGTCCATCGCGGCCTTGGTTTAAGCTGGCTACGCCTGACGCTGCGCTGATGGAGTTCGGCCCGGTCAAGACCTGGCTGCATCAGGCTGAACTGGCCATGCAGGACGTGTTCGCACGCTCCAATCTCTACAACGTGCTGCCCACTCTGTACGCAGAACAGGGCGCGTTCGGTATCGGCGCCATCGCCTGTATGCCCGACGATGACGAGTTCATCCGGTTTTACAACTTCACGGCCGGCAGCTACATGGCCGCGACGAGTGCCAGGCAGCAAGTCGACACGCTGTACCGCGAGTTCAAGATGACCGCGCGGCAGATGGAACAGCAGTTCGGTAAGGAAGCGCTCAGCTCCACCGTGCAGACGCTGCTGAGCACCAACCCTGACGCCTGGGTCGATGTGTGTCATGCGGTCGAGCCCAACGACAAGCGCATTGCCACACGCGATGACAGCCGCAATATGCCGATCCGCTCCGTCTACTGGGAGAAGGGCGGCGACCAAGACAAGATGCTCCGCGAGTCGGGCTTCAAGTCCTCGCCGATCATGGTCCCGCGCTGGGATGTGAATGGCGAAAACGTCTACGGCTCCGGCCCTGGCTCGGTTGCGTTGGGTGACACCAAGGCGCTGCAGCTGATGGAGAAGCGCAAGGCTCAGATGCTGGAGAAGGGTGTTAACCCGCCAATGGGTGCACCTGGCTCGCTTCGTGGGCAGCGTGCATCGATCCTGCCGGGTGACATCACCTACATCGATCAGAACGCCATAGGGCAGGGTTTCGCGCCGCTGTATGAGATCAACCCAGGTTGGTACAGCGCATTGCGTAGCGAGATCATGGCGCACGAAGAGCGGATCAACACAGCCTTCTTCGTCGACCTGTTCCTGATGATCAGCAGCATGGACGACGTGCGTACCGCGACCGAGATCGCCGCGCGCAAGGAAGAGAAGATGCTGATGCTCGGCCCGGTGCTCGAGCGGATGAACGACGAACTGCTGGATCCGCTGATTGACCGCGTGTTCAACCTGATGATGGAGCAGTCTGCTCCGCGCTGGGCTGGCTTGCTTCCAGGCAATCCGATGCTGCCGCCTCCGCCGAAGGAGTTGGCCGGCATGGACCTGAACGTTGAGTACGTGTCCATTCTGGCTCAGGCACAGAAGGCGCTTGGCGTGTCGGGCATTGAGCGGGCGATTGGCTTCGCGGGCAACCTCGCAGGCATCCAGCCGGACATCATCGACAAGATTGACTTCGATCAGGCCGTTGACGAGTACACCGCAATGCTGGGTGTGCCGCCGACGATTGTCCGCTCGGATCAGGATGTCGCACAGATGCGCCAGGCGCGTGCTCAAGCCCAGCAGCAGCAGGCCGCCATGGAGCAGATGAGCGCAGGCATCCAAGGCGCCAAGCTTCTCTCCGAAACCGACGTCTCCGGCGATAACGCACTCACCGCACTGGTAGGCCAATGACCAACGCAGCCAACAAAGCCGCCGCCGACAAGGCCGCGGTACTGGATCAGCTCGCCTCGAAACAGGCCGACGATGACTTCCTCTGGCTGATGGGCCAGCAGTCCGGGCGCCGCTTCGTGTGGGGCCTGCTGAGCCGCTGCAACCTGTTCTCCACCAGCTTCAACACCCACGGCGGGCTGATGACGCTGGCCGAGGGCAAGAAGCAGATCGGCTACCAGTACCTGGAAAAGATCAACCAGCTCTGCCCCGACCTCTACGTCGTGATGATGAACGAGGCAAACGAGGCCGTGCACAACCGACAGCTCCAACTGGAGCAAACAGAGGGAAGCAATGACTGACTCGACTCAAGCAAGCGCTCCGGAATCACCCACCAGCGCCGCGGCAGACGTTCAGTCCGGAGCCCCTGCAGTTGCACCTGTGACCGAGCCAACCCCGGCAACGCCGGAAGCTCCCGCAGCGGCAACGGCAGAGGCACCCGGCCAGCCAGTAACGCCAGTGGAATACACGGACTTCGCCGTGCCGGAAGGCTTGGAGATGGACGCGGAAGTGCTGACCAGCTTCAAGGGGATCGCCAAAGAACTTGGCATCACCCAAGAGGCGGCACAGAAGCTCATCGACTTGCAGGCATCGCTGGAGACCAAGCGTTCCGCTGCAGCAGAGCAGGCGCAGGCCGAACAGGCGCAGCAATGGGCAGCCCAGATCAAGGCCGACAAGGAACTGGGCGGCGAGAACTACAGCAAGACCGTAGAGACCGCCATTAAAGCCGTTGAGCAGTACGGCTCCCCCGAGCTGCGCAGCCTACTGAACGAAACCGGAATCGGTAACCACCCCGAGCTGGTGAAGTTCTGTCATCGCATTGGCAAGGCCCTCTCCGAGGATGGCCTGGTAATGGGCGGCACCCAATCCGCTCGCGAAATGAGCATTGTCGACGCCTTCAAGTAAGGCAAAACCGAGATCAGTAAGGAGAACCCACAATGGGTATTTTGACTTCCACCATGCCGACTCTGCTGGATAAGTTCAGCCGATCGGAGAAAGACGGCAAGATCGCCAAAATCGTTGAACTCATGGCCAAGCAGAACGATGTTCTGATGGACGCCGAGTATCAGGAGTGCAACGACGGCAGCAAGCACAAGACCACCATGCGCTCCGGTATCCCTGAGCCAACCTGGCGCATGTTCAACAAGGGCGTCCAGCCTTCCAAGTCCACCACCGTCCCAGTGCTTGATACCACTGGCATGATGGAAGACTACGGCCTCGTTGATAAGGCGCTGGCCGACCTGAGCGGCAACGCTGATGCCTTCCGCGTGTCCGAGAACATCGCCAAGCTGCAGGGCTTCAACAACAAAGCCGCGCGCTACATGATCTACGGCAACACGTCGTCCGAGCCTGAAGCGTTCCTCGGCCTGGCGCCGCGCTACAACGACCTGTCCGCCGAGTCCGGTGCCAACATCGTTGACGCTGGCGGCACCGGCTCCACCAACACCTCCATCTGGTTCGTGACCTGGGGCGAGATGACCACTCATCTGCTCTATCCGAAGGGCAGTGTGGCTGGCTTCCAGCACCGCAACCTGGGCGAAGATACCGTCAAGGATGCAACTGGCGGCGAGTTCCAGGCGTACCGCGACCACTTCAAGTGGGACATCGGGATGTCCGTGCGTGACTGGCGTGCAAACGCTCGTGTCGCCAATATCGATGTCACCGCCCTGACCAAGGACGGCGCAACCGGTGCTGACCTGATCGAACTGATGATCGAGGCGTTCTACCGCATCGAGAACCCGATGCAGGGTGAAGGCCGCACGGTCATCTACTGCAACCGCACCATCCAAACCTTCCTGCACAAGCAGGCTGCCAACGCCAAGAACGTCAACCTGACGCTCGGCGAGTACGCCGGCCGCAAGATCCCTGAATTCCTGGGTATGCCGATCAAGCGTGTTGACGCCATCCTCAACACCGAAGCCCGCGTGGTTTAAGGAGACATATCATGCTTTTTGACGCAAAACTTCTGCTGTCCAATCAGCAGGCCATCACCGCGACCGCGCCGTCGACTGACGTGATCGACACCGGCAGCGAAAAGGACGTGGGCAAGGGCGGCTGCGTCCCCCTCGTCATCCAGGTGACTGAGGACTTCAACACACTCACCAGCCTGTCCGTCGCGATCCAGACGGACTCCGACTCGGCGTTCGGCTCCCCGAAGACGCTGGCCACTGTCACCATCGTCCTGGCTGATCTGAAAGCGGGCTACATCACCCCCGTCATCACTCTGCCGCAGGGCTGCGAGCGCTACATTCGCCTGAACTACACCGTGGCCGGCACGGCGCCGACCACTGGCAAGGTGACTGCTGGCATCGTGGCAGGAGTGCAGACCAATGGCTAAGCGCTACAAGGTGCTTGAGCGTGCATTCATCAATGGGCGTCTGTGCGAGCCTGGTGATGTTGTGTCGCTTGAGATCGACAGCCCCGGCAGTCACCTTGAAGAAGTGAAGGCCGAACCCAAGCAAGACAAGGCAAAGCCCGGCCAAAAGCTGACCGCCAAGCCTGAAGAAAAGCCGGAAGACAACCTTCCGGACGCGTAACACCAAGGGGCCTACGGGCCCCTTTCTATTTCCGGAGATCGCATGGCCAGTGTCGTCCAAATCTGCAACATGGCGCTTACCCGCATCGGGCAGAACCAGTTCATCGACTCGATAGACGAGCAGAGCAAGGCGGCCGAGCTGTGCGCGCTCCACTATGAGCAGTGCCGCGATCAGGTGCTGCAAGACTTCCCCTGGCCGTTTGCTGAGGCGCGTGTCTCGCTGGCTGACATCGGGTCACCGCCGCAGAACTGGGCCTATCGGTATCGCTACCCGACCGACTGCCTACAGATCCGGCACATCACCACGCCGGGGATGCGTCAGCCGCGTGTCGAGCAGCGCGTGCAGTTCAAGGTCATCAATGCTACTGGCGGGCGAGCGATCGTCACCGACCAGGCAGAGGCCGAACTGGTTTATACGCTGAAGGTTGAGGACACGACCTACTTCTCGCCGCTGTTCACCAGCGCCCTTGCGTGGCGCCTCGCGGCAGAGTTGGCCATGGGTCTACAGGCGCGCCCTGAGAACTACAGCGCGGCGATTCAGAACTACCTCATCACCATCGATCAGGCCCGAGCCCTTGCGTTTGAAGAAAGCGAGGAGGGGCCGTTTCCTGAATCCGAGTTCATACAGGCGCGCAACTAATGGGAACATCCACCATTCAGCCGTCGTTCGCTGCCGGTGAGCTCGCGCCGTCGCTATATGCGCGCGTTGACCTGGCCCGCTATCAGACTGGCCTGCGCCTGTGCTCGAACTTCTTCGTCATGCCCTATGGTGGCGTGAAGAATCGACCCGGCACCGTGTTCATCAACGAGACCAAAGGCAGCGGCGAGGCCCGCCTGATCCCGTTTCAGTTCAACGATGAGCAGACCTACGTCCTTGAGTTCGGCAACCTGTACATGCGCGTCTACAAGGATGGCGGCGTGGTCGAGTCGAGTCCGGGCGTGCCGTATGAGATCGTCACGCCTTTCACCGCTGCGCAGCTGTTCGAACTGAACTACACGCAGTCGGCGGACATCATGACCATCGTGCATCCATCGCACGCGCCCCGGCAGTTGTCTCGTCTGGGGCACGACAACTGGACGCTGGCCACAATCAGCTTCGTTCCAAGCATTGCCGCGCCAGGTGGACTGTCTGGCTCCGCTCGCTCGGGCGGGTCGGGCGATACCACCTCATATCGCTACGTCGTCACCGCAGTGGCTGACAGTGAGGTTCCGGAAGAAAGCCTGCCGTCTGCATCGGTCACGGTCGCAAGCTGGGACAGCAAGGCCGGCGCTACCTTGAGCTGGGCCGCTGTCGCTGGCTCGGACTATTACAACGTCTACAAGGACAGCAACAGCTCAGGCATCTTCGGCTTCATTGGCAAGGCTGACGGGCTGACCTTCAACGACATCAACATTGCGCCAGTCAAGACCGACACGCCGCCGACGGGCAACAATCCGTTCGTGGGTGCTGGCAACTATCCGGGTGCAGTGGGCTACTACCAGCAGCGGCTGTGCTTTGCAGGATCTGACCTTGCGCCACAGACGTTCTGGATGAGCAAGACCGGCAACTTCAAGAACTTCGGCTATGCCACGCCGGTAAAGGATGACGATTCGATCACTTTCACCATTGCCTCACGCCAGGTGAACCGGTTTCGGCACATCCTGCCACTGCGGCAGCTGCTGGGCCTGACCTCTGGTGGCGAGTGGGTCATCTCTGGCGGTGAATCAGGCATCACAGCCAAGACCGTCAAGGCCGAGATTCAGAGCTACAACGGTGTATCGAAGATTCCGCCGATCGTTATCAACGACTCAGCCATCTACGTGCAACAGCGTAACAACGCAGTGTCCTCGCTGGCCTACACCTTCGAGGCTGACGGGTTTTCGGGCGATGACCTGACCAAGTTCTCGCCGCACTTCTTTCGCGGCTACACGCTGATCGACTGGACTTATCAACAGATCCCTGACCGCCTAGTGTGGGCGGCGCGCAATGACGGGGCCTTTCTCGGCATGACCTTCCTCCCGGAAGAGCAGCTGCTGGCCTGGCATCAGCACCACACGGACGGCTTTGTCGAGTCAGTCTGTTGCATTGCAGAGGGCCAGATGGACGCGCTCTATCTGCTCGTTCGTCGCACCATCAGCGGCGTGACGAAGCGCTACGTCGAGCGCATGGCAACCCGCGACATTACGGACGCTGAAGATGCCTTCTTCGTTGACTGCGGCCTGACCTATGACGGACGCAACAAGAATGCAGCGGCAACCCTGACGCTCAGCGGCGGCACGGATTGGAAGTATCCGCAGGCGGTAACCGTCACGGCGACCGGTCACGCGCCGTTCACAGTTGGCAGCGTTGGCCGCACCTACCGGCTGCGCTCTGGCACTGAAATGGTTCGGGTTGAGGTCACAGCCCACACCTCGTCGACCGTCGTCACCGGCAAGTTGCTGGAGATTTGCCCGGAAAGCCTGCGTGATGTTGCGGTTAGCGACTGGGCGCTGATGGCTTCGACCATTGCCGGCCTGGGTCACCTTGAAGGCAAGACCGTTGCCATCCTCACCGATGGTGACGTGCACCCGCAGCGCGTCGTATCGGGCGGGTCTATCAGCCTGCAACACGCATCGGCCGTGGTTCATGCCGGTTTGCCTTATGTGGCTGAGATGGAAACGCTTGAAATCGACTGGGCGGACGGTAGCTCGGGCACGAAGCTTGATCGCAAGAAGATCATCCCGAGCGTCACGGCCTATCTGGAGGCGTCCCGCAACTTCTTGGCAGGACCAAAGCGCGGCGCAAAGCTGTACGAGTCGAAGTCGGATTACCGCGAAACCTATGACGCACCGGTTGCCACGACTACAGGCATCACTGAGCTGAAGATTGAATCGGTCTGGCAGGAGTCTGGCCGTGTCTACATTCAGCAGCCCGACCCGTTGCCGCTCACCGTCCTTGCGCTTATCCCGGAGATCACCGTCAGTGGCAAAAGCTGAAGTTCTACCCATTGAATCGGGCGACATTGAGGCGGTATTGCCGATCATTCGTCAAGCAGACCGTGACGAGATCGAGGAGGCCCTGCAGATCCCGCTGAATACCTGCCTCGCTGAAGGCCTGGAGCAGTGCTGCAAAGCGTCGAAGATCGTCGTCAACGGCCTGATTGTGGCGCTCTTCGGTGACAGCCGGCACGACGAGCAGCTGGGCATTCCCTGGCTCGTCAGTACGGTTCATGTCGAGCGCTACCCGCGGGCGTTCCTGCAGGTCTGCAAGCCGGAAGTCGAGGAGATGCTGACCAGGCACGAGTCGTTGATCAATTTCGTCGATGTTCGCAATACCGTGGCAATCCGCTGGCTGTCCTGGCTGGGCTTCACCTTTGGTGAGCCTGAGCCCTACGGCCCGCTTGGGATGCCCTTCAAACCCTTTTGGATGAAACGGAGCACCTGATATGTGCTGGATGGCAGCTATCCCGGTCGCGATTTCCTTGGTCGGCGGCATGATGGGCGCGCAAAACGCGAAGCAACAAGGCGCGTTCCAGGCTGCTATGGCCGAGCAGAACGCAGGCTACAAGGAAGCAGCCGCACAGGACGCAATCAAGCGCGGCGACGTGCAGGCGGACCAGTACCGGCGCCAGGTCGGGCAGATGATTGGCAGCCAGCGCTCAGGCTTTGCCGCCAATGGCATTGACGTGAACAGTGGCACAGCGGCAGAGATTCAGGACGACACAGCGGCATTCGGCGAGTTCGACGCCCTGACCATCGCCAACAACGCAGCACGCGAGGCGTGGGGCTACCGGGTCGGCGCTCAGAACGACTTGATGAATGGCCGCATGGCCCAGAGCAACGCAAGCAGCGCGGCAACTGGATCAATCCTTGGTGGCATAGGTGGCGCGTTCGGCGCTATGGGAGGCGGTCGCTAATGGCTCGAATCCCTACGTTTGACGGTCCTCAGGTTGCTCAACGCGGCCTCGGTGCGCCTGCGGTCGGCGGGCAAGGTCCGGATAACTCCGGCCTACAGCGCGGTTTGGCCCAAATCGGCCAAGCTGCCCAGCAATTTGCCGAACAGGAGCGCGCTAAGGCCGACACCGCCGCGCTCATGGCGGCCGATCAGCAGCTTGAGCAGTGGCAGCAGAAGACCTTCTTCGACCCAGAGGCAGGCGTCTACACCAAGAAGGGCTCCGCAGCCCTCGACATCACCAATCAGACTATCGGCCAGTTCGAGCAACAGCAGGCCAAGATTGGCGAATCGCTGAAGAACGAACGCCAGCGCGCCCGTTATAACGAGCTGGTCATGCGTCGGCGCCAGTCTCTGTCCGGTGACCTCAACCGCTACGAATACCGGGAGCGTGAGAACTATTACGACGACGTTGAGCGCGGCCAGGTCGAGACGGCCATGCAAGGCGCAGCGCTCAACTACAACGATCCGGCGAAGATCGGCTACTACCAGAACAAGATGATGGCTGTTCTGGAGTCGCAGGGGCAGCGCAAAGGGCTCCCGGCTGAAATGCAGCAAGCAATGCTGCTCAAAGCGAACAGCGGCATGGCCTCTGCGGTGATTTCGCGAATGGTCGATGACGATCCGTACAAGGCGAAGTCTTACTTCACCACCGCGCAGGAGGGCATGACCGCCGAAGATCAGGTGCAGATCAGCCGGCTGATCGACCGCGAGATCAAGTCACGCGAGGTCGAAGCCCGGCAGATGCAGGCCATCGCCCGAGCAGAGCTGTCGACTCGCGTCTCGGATGCCCAGTCGGCGTACCTGTCAGGCTTTGATTTTGAGAACGCGCCGTCTTCCTCTGATTTCGTGGCTTCCTACGGTGCGGAAGAAGGCGCCGAGCGTTATGCCCAGTTCGTCAAGACGCAGGACATCGGCACGGCAATCCGCCAAGTGGCCATGGCCTCGCCTGAAGAGCGCGCCAAGCTGGTCGAGCAATTCAGGCCGGCAAAGGATGGCGTGGCCGAAGATGGCTTCGCGGTCGATGCCAAGCTGTACGGCACGTTGCTGAACTCTGCGTCTCGCCTCGGCGAGGAGCTGCAGAACGACCCGGCAACCTATGTCGTGAGCCGCAGCCCGTTGTTGATGAAGGCTGCCGAGGAAGCGTCCAGCGGTGATCCTGCCGCAGTTGAGGCGTATGCCAGTGCCATGATTGCCGAGCAGCAGCGGCTAGGCGCGCCCGATCCGAAGTTACTCACATCGCGCCAGGCTGCCGGAATCGCCGCCGCTTTCCAGAACACCGAGGACGGTGGCAGTAATGCTGCGAAGATCATCTCGGACCTGCAGCAGCAGTGGGGGAAGAACTGGCCGACCGTTTACAAGCAGCTCCAGGACAAGCTGCCAGGCGCTGCGCTGGTGATTGGCTCCGGCGTGGATGAGCAAACGGCGGCAACGCTGGCTCGCATTGCCCCAATGAAAACGGCCGAACTGAAAGTCGGGCTTGAATCGACCGACACCAAGGACGCCAAGGACGCGCTTAACGAAGGCATGGCCGAGTTCCGCAACACCCTGGCCGGGCAAGTCGGCGGCGAACGCACCTTCTCGACCCTATACAACGAAGCCGAACGCCTCGCCTACGCCTACATGGGGCAGGGTAAGGGGCCGCGTGATGCCGTCGAGCTGGCGAAAAAAGCGCTGATCGATGACAAGTACACGCTCCAAGGCACCTACCGTGTACCGAAAGCCTACGATGCGGATCTGATCGAGGCCGGCACCGAGCGCGCGATTGAGTCACTCGACCCTATGACGCTGAACTTCCGCACGCCAGCCGGTGTGCCGGAGGACTTCGCCGCAGGCCGCGTTAAGGCCGCAATCGAGAAAGACGGGTATTGGGTCACCTTGCCCGATGAAACCGGCGTAGCGCTCTACTATGGCGGCGAGGCGGTGCTTGATCGGACCGGCAACCCGGTTGCGCGCAAGTTCGATGACCTGGCAGCCGAAGCCGTGGGGCCGTCCTTTACTCCGAAAGCCGAGCCTGTCATGCCTGACGGCAGGATGCTTGACTACAGCAAGACGAGGTCAGTTCGATGACGCTGTTTACCGAAGGCCTGATTGTCCGGCGTGACCGCAACATTCTGGACGACGTTGTTACCGGTCAGTTTGATGCGGCCGAGGCGGCATGGGATCAGCAGGTCTTCGACAACCCGGTTATGGCCGGGCGCAGGGTTTCCGAGCTGAGCGAGGCAGAAGAGGGCGAGGTAACTCGCCCAGCCATGACTGCTCGCGGATATACGTCGCCAGCCGTACGCTCTGCGCCGGAGTCTCCGCTGCTGACTGCCGAGCAGGCGAGGGCGCGGATCAAGGAAGAAGGCCTCGACCTTACCGTCGAGGAGTCCGGCATTCGCGCCGGAGCACTGGACATCCTGATTGAGCGCAAGCGGGAAGAGGTCAAACGCAAGCTGATACTCGACAACGCGCCTGCGTCGACAATTCCAATTCAGCTATTGGCTGGTCTGGGCGCCTCGCTGATAGACCCTGTCAACGTTGCGTCTGCGTTCATTCCCGTAGTTGGGGAGGCGCGCTACGCATCAATGCTTGCTAACGCAACCAGTCGCGCCGCAAGGATCGGCGTGCGGGCGCGCGTCGGCGCTGTTGAGGGCGCTGTGGGCGCGGCAATGCTTGAGCCTCTGGTTCTGTACGCCTCGGCACAGGATCAATCGGACTACGGCGCTGTTGATAGCCTGCTGAACGTGGCGTTCGGCTCCGTCCTGGGTGGCGGGCTGCACAGCGCTGGCGGGTATATCTCCGACGTGCGCCGCGGCACGCTGCTGGATGGCGTCAAAGCTGAGTCACCGGCCATCACTGGCCAGGCTCCGGCAAAGATCAGCCCGCAGCAATTCGCGCTGCGTGTCGATGAGGACCCAATGCTTGCCCTGCGTGACTCGCTCGAGCGGGGAATTCAGGGTGACCGCGTGCGATTGGCTGAAGATGCCGGTCGCCAAGCGCGTGAGACGCTGATACCTGAGATTCGCGCCGAACTGTCAGAGGTTGCTGCAGGCCGTATGCCTAATGCTCAAGCCATGCAGGCAGAGCGGGTAGCCGTACAGGAGCGTCTTGAGTCACTGGACGCAACGCTTGGCCAGCGCATTGAGGAGCTACGCAGTCGCGGTGAGAACCCTGTGCAGGCCGTCAACAAGGCTCGCCAGTCAATTGCAGAAGAGCGCAAGCGACTGACGGCGCGTGACGCTGAGCTGGCGGACGCCACTGACCCCGGGCGACAGGCTGAGATTGCCCGCCGTGACCTTGAAGGATTGGAAAGAGGCGAGATCCCGCAGCGCTATCAATCGCGTATCGACGCCGAAACAGGCCGCATCACCAGCGGCTTCGATCTGCGACAGACCGCCCGAGCAAAAGCCGAGGCTGCGCCATGGCAAGTCCGAGAGAGCGCACTGCGTGCCGCCGTGGCTCAATCTGTTACCGGTCGACCCGTCAACGTGGAAGCCATCTTCGACCTTGCCGACCCAGCCAAGCGCGCCGCTGCACTCCAGCGCCTGAAAGAGCCAGTCGAGACGGTAGCCGACCCGGAAGGGGAAGTGGCCAGCTATGCAGCCGGCGAAACCGCCGACGCACTGGACGGCACGGACCTTGACGGCGTGGAGCGTATGCTTGCTGATGAACAGGCGCTGACTGATGAGATGGCTGCACAGGCGGGCATTGATCTGAAGCCATTCATGCGCGAAGCCGACGAACTCGCCGCAGACGCCGAAACCTACGCCGCCGCCTACCGGGCCGCTGCACTCTGTCAGTTGAGGACCTAATGGCCGCATTAGACTGCATCGACTCTATCCAGGCTGCCGCCAAGGCCGCAGGACGCGAGCTGAACGAAGAAGAGATGGTCGAACTGGTTGGCGACCTTCAGGCGCGCATCAAACAGCTGCAGGCCACTGATGGAATGCTCGGCCTCGAAGACGCTGCCATGCGTGCCGCTGACGAGATGGGCAACCAGGTCAAGCTGGCTGCCGCCATTGAGAAGCGTAACGCGCTGCTGAACGCTCGTCGCCGCGCTGAATTGGTCGGCTACATCCGCGGCACTTGGTCAGACCGTCCGGACCTGGGCCTTGAGTCCTTCCTTGTCGGCACCAACGTTGCGCGCCCCGGTGCTCGCCGCTCGGTCGCTGCTGAGCAGAAGCAGTTGAGCCAGGCGTATATCGCGGGCTTCCTGCATGATCTCGACGCTGAAGGCTTGCGCCCGTTCCTGACCAAGGGCGATCTTGATGCTGACATTGCCGACGCACTCTGGCGCATGGGCATGGACAAGCCTCTGGATGGCCTGAGTAAAGAAGCGCAGGGCATCGCGAAGATCATGCAGAAGTACCAGGAGACGGCGCGCATCGATGCGAACCGGGCCGGGGCTTTCATTCGCAAGCTGCCGGGCTATGTGGTGCGTCAGTCCCATGACCCGTACAAGATTCAGCAGGCAGGCTTCAAGCAGTGGCGCGACGAGATCCTGCCGCTGCTGGATGAGCGCACCTTTGAAGCAGGCTCAGACGTGGATGGCTTCCTGCTAGCCACCTACAACGGTCTGGTTTCGGGCGTGCATCTGAAGGTATCGACCGGCCAGCCGAACGGCTTCAAGGGGCCGCGCAACCTCGCCAAGAAGGTCAGCGCCGAACGCGTGTTGCACTTCAAGGATGGTTTGGCCTGGAACGAGTACAACAAGGTTTACGGCACCGGTTCGCTGCGTGAGGCATTCCTTGGCGGGATCGATCGCTCTGGCGAAAGCACGGGCATGATGCGTCGTCTCGGCACCAATCCGGAAGGCAACTGGAACGCGGCCCTTGATGAGCTGCAGATGGACCTGAAGAACGACCCGGAAGGCCTGCGCAAATTCCAGCAGGACAGGGGGGGCTTGCTCAAAACCCGATTCTCCGAAATCGACGGCACGTCCCGCATGGCCGTCAACCATGTCGGCGCCCGGGTAGCTGCGAACCTGCGCGCCTGGCAGTCGATGGCGAAGCTAGGCGGCGCGGTTATCTCTGCCGTGACTGACCTTCCCGTCGCAGCGAGTGAGATGCGCTACCAGGGAAAAGGCATGCTGTCATCTATGGGTACGCTGATCGGCGGCATGGTCAAGGGCAAGAAGCCAGCCGAGCAACGGGAAATCCTCTCGACGCTCGGTGTGTTCTTCGACAGTGTGCGCGGTGAAGTGGTGAGCAAGTTCAGCGCCGACGATACGCTGGGCGGCAAGATGAGCCGGGCGCAGCAGCTGTTCTTCAAGCTGAACGGCCTTACGTGGTGGACCGACACCATGCGCAGCACTGCGGCGCTTATGATGAGCCATCATCTTGCCTACAACCGCACGCTTGACTGGGACAAGATGAATCCGGACCTCAAGCGCACGCTTGAACTGTTCGATGTCGATTCGGGGAAGTGGGATCTGCTGCGCTCAACGCCTTCAAAAGAGGCAGACGGCCGGGAGTACATGACCACGCAGGGCATCGACAGCATTCCGGAAGAATCGCTGGCCGGCTATCTGGCCGGTAAAGGCCGCACGGCGAATGCCGCTGCCATCGGTGAGCTGCGCGAGGAATTGCGCGGCAGCCTGCGCAGCTACATCACCGATCGGGCCAGTTATGCGGTAATCGAGCCGGACGCCAGAACGCGCGCCATCATGCGCCGCGGCACCCAGCCAGGCACTGTTGCCGGCGAGCTGCTGCGGTTCCTGGGTCAGTTCAAGGCATTCCCGATTGCTGTGCTGCAGAAGTCCATCGGTCGCGAACTGTACGGGCGAGGCTACAAGCCAAGCCCATACGGCTCAGGCGTTGGCGGTGAGCTGATGCAGGCAATGCGCAGCGGCAACGGCGAAAAGCTCGGCGTGGCGCAGCTTATGCTCTGGACAACGCTATTCGGCTATGGCGCTATGGCAATGAAGGACATCGTGAAAGGCCGCGAGCCTCGTCCAGTCGACGACCCGAAAACATGGGTGGCAGCAATGCTGCAGGGCGGGGCGCTCGGTCTTTACGGGGACTTCCTGTTCGGTGAGGCCAACCGCTTTGGCGGCGGGCTCACTCAGTCGCTGTCCGGTCCGACGCTGGGCCTGATCGACGGCGGGTATGATCTGTTCGCCAGGATGCGTGACGGTGACGATGCAGCTGCTGCCAGCTTCCGCTTCGCCATCCAGAACACGCCCTTCGCCAATTTGTTTTACACTCGCACGGCCATGGACTATCTGTTCCTGCACAGCGTTCAAGAGGCCTTGAATCCTGGGGCCCTGCGCCGCATGGAGCGCCGGATAGAAAAGGAAAACGCCCAGCAATTCCTGCTGCGGCCATCACAGACGTACCAAGACCCGCTAGGGATTGCGAGGTAAGGATGGACAAACTGCTATTCATGCTTGGCACGGCCCTGCTGACCATCTTGATTGATGCTTTGGAGGCGTATGGTGTCATACCAGTGATGGCGTCCGTTTCAGATGCCAATGAGGTGATGACGTGCTGACATTCGCCGCTATTCTGGTCGCCCGCCTGCTCGACCCAATCAGCATTGGGCTCTGCATGTTGGTTGCGTGGTGGATGCCTCGCCTCTGGCAGGCTATGGCGGCAAGCGCTGCGGCCTATATCGCCCTGATGCTGGTCATGGGCAATCCGACAACGCCCGTCGTGTTCGCTGCCACAGTGGTGGCGGGGGCGCTCATCGGGCTAGCGGCTAATCGTCTGCGTGCCTGGCTGTCTGCTCGCAAGGCCGCCAAGGCATGAGCCTTTTGATTGCCGGCCTGATCGTCTTCTTTGCGCCACTGCTGGTGGCAGTCGCCGTCGGTCTCGTGATGCCCGATCAAATCAGGCTGTACGGGATAATCGTCGCGTACCTTTTCGCTTCTGTGGTGGCCGTGTCTGTCGCGGCTGAGCAGTATCATGGCCGCATTCGCTCGGCTAATGGCCTTCTAGTTGCCGTTCGCAGCGGTTCGCAGGGTGCTTTGTGGATAGGCCTGGCGGTGGGCGGAGTAATTGCCGCCGCCTGGCTGGCCTCGCGCCTGACGTAACACTCGTGACTTAACGCAACCCGCTCCGGCGGGTTTTTTATTGCCCAAATTCCAGGCCCCGCCAATGAGCGGGGTTTTTTATGCCCACACGAAAGGACAGGCCATGACCGTTCAGACGAACACCAACGTCGCCAGCTTTAACGGTAACGGAGTGACGCAGATTTTCCCGATCGCGTTCAAGTTCAACAACGACACCGATTTGGTTGTTCTGCTCGTTGACGACGCCACCGGCTCAGCATCGCTGCTCACCTTGAATTCCGACTACACCGTAAGCGGAGAGGGTGATGAAGAGGGTGGGCTAATCAATGTCGTGGTTGCGCCTGCAAGTGGTAAGCGGCTGAAGGTTACGCGTGTAGTTGACATTCTTCAGCTAACCGACCTGCGCAATCAGGGCAAATTTTTCGCAGAGATCCACGAAGACGCCCTCGACCTGCTGACTATGATTGCCCAGCAGCACGAGTCGGGCATCAATTCATCCTTGCGGGTTGCCGAATCGGACCCCGAGCCGGCCCGGATACCGGCGGTCGCTCAGCGTGCCAATAAGATTCTATCTTTCGATGCTGCTGGTAATCCGCAGGTCGTAGCGCCGGTTACCGATAGTTCTACCGAGCTGCGGCAGGAGCTGGCATCTTCGTCTGGCTCGGGCCTAGTTGGTTACGATGCTAACGAGACCTACGCGGCAGGGACCGCTGGCTCTGAGCTTTCCCGACTGGCAGCCGCGGTGGCGCAGACTGGCGGAGCCGTCGTCTCGCTTGACTCGTTCGCAGGGGCTACAGACCAAGAAAAACTGACGGCAGCATTCGCAGCGGCTCGCCTCAACAAAGTCGCCATCTGGCTGCCCGCGCGCCAACTTGAAGTAACTGAAACGCTGGTCTACGACACTACGGGGCTTGGTTATTATCAGGGGCTGCAGCTTTTCGGCGCCGGTCAGTTGAGCACTGTCTTTGTCAACAAGATCAACAACGCTGGAGTGGGTGGCCCGGTCATCCGTCTTACAAGTGGCACCGCCTCTGCCGACCAGCAGCACGGCGGATTGATTAGCGGCGTCGGCTTTATTCAGGGCGGAGCGGGAACCGACGGTCACGGCATCGAATATCACGGCACGTGGCATCAGACGTTCGAGCGCCTTTACGCAGACGGCCTGACCGGCGCTGCCCTGCGATGCATCAATCTGTACGGCGACTCCGATAGTTCGGCACACGTCAACATAAGCAATACCCGATTCCTATATTGCAAAGGGGGGGCATGGAGCGGCGACGGCGGCACTGGCGGCATCTCCGTACATAGTATCCGCGACCTTTACGCGGTGAACTGCGGTGAGCTCAGCGGCGCACAGGTGATTATCGACGGCTGTGCTCACTTCTTAATGGAGCAGTGCTCTGTAACAGGACAGGGGATTGACGCGCCAAACGTCCCGCTGGTGAAAATCAAGAACACCAACCTGCGAAGCCGAACCATTACTGTTCGCGGTGGCGAGTACGGAAACAATGGCGGTACACACTTTGAAATAGCGGCGGTAAATACCGCATATTTTGGAGGTTTCCGCCAAGTTCGGCGCGTCGGTGAGAACAATTCAACAAAAGGTTTCGACTTGCTTGACGGAAGCAGCCTCTACCGAAACGTTCATATCGGCCCAATTGAGCTGGCCATTGACTCGGCTACACCGGCCTGGACGTGGATGAGTCTTGGCACTGGGGTTGGCGGGAACTTCACTATTGATCCGCCTAATAATGATTCGTTTGCAGCTGGCAATGTCTATTATGCAGGCGGCGGCGCTTCCAGGGTGTCAATCAGGGACACAGAAAACTTCGAGATGGTCAGTGGGTTTGTAAAGCGCGTTCGCAGTTCGCGCGGCACTCCCGGCACGGTGAATCTCGACATTTCTACAGGGAAATGGCAGCAGGTTGAATTTTTGTCGGGCGGGGCTTACACCGTTTCGGTTCCTTCGGGAGTGCGGGACGGTCGTGAGTTCGATCTGACGATAATCAACACGGTCGGCGCAACCGTGTCTTTTTCCGCCAGTATGAAGGTCACAGGCTTTAACAGCAGCGCTATCGAGACCTCTGCGACGTTCCGTTACGACGAGACAAGCGCCCTCTGGAAGCAGATAGGCGGCTGGTCCGCATAATCTGAAGATCTATCAGCCCGCCACTGCGCGGGCTTTTTATTGCCTGGAAGAAAATCATGACCCTCTCAGAAATACGGGAGCGAGCCATAGCGCCCGCTCTCGCGCTGCTGCCTGCGCGGATGTCGAGCCGAGAGGCTGAGATCATGCTGCTGACTATCGGCCTGCAAGAAAGCCGGTTCGTCCACCGGCGCCAGATGGGTAACGGCCCGGCCCGGTCGTTCTGGCAGGGTGAGCTCGGCGGCGGGATGGTTGCCGGAGTTCGCACCCACGAGGCGACCGAAGACTATGCCGCAGCTCTGTACCGAGCTCGAGGCGTAGCGCCGGACAACCGATCGATCTGGAATGCCATCGAGCACGATGACGTACTGGCCGCTGGCCTGGCTAGACTTCTGCTCTGGAGCGATCCCGGCCGGCTGCCGACTGAGAATGACGTGGAAGGCGGATGGCGGCTCTACCTGAAGACGTGGCGCCCTGGTGCATACGATCGTGGCACGGCTGAGCAGCGCGCAGAGCTCCGCGCCAAGTGGGCTAGGAACTACGCAGCAGCTGTCCGTGAGGTGATGACATGATCGCCCTGCTCAAGCAGTACAAGCTAATCGCCCTGGCTGCCGCTGTGCTCGCGCTGATGGCCCTTTCGGCTACCGGCGCGTGGCAGTGGCAGGCGAACAGCTACAAGCGCCAGATCAGCGAGATACGGGGCGAGTACGCCAAGGCTGCACGGCAGACCGAAGCCCGCGCCAGATCCGAAGAACAACGTCGACAGACCGCCATCGAGGGTATACGCCGTGACGCACAAGACAAGATCGCTGCGGTTGCCGCTGATGCTGCTGCCGCTGATGACGCTGCTAGCCGGTTGCGCGCACGAGTCGCCCAGCTATCACGCCGACCCGCCAGTTGTGCCGGAATTGCCGATGGAGGCGATACAGCCGGAGAGGCCGGAGATTTGCTTGCCCTCGTGTCCAGCCGGCTTGACGAGGCTGCGGGAGAACTTGCTGCTTATGCTGAAAGAGCCGCGAACGCCGGAACAACTTGCCAGCGATCGTATGAAGCAGTGAAGGGGAATTGAGATTGCCCGGACGGGCTGAGAGGGTTACGCCGCGATAATGATCGCCAGCGCGAGTGCTAGGCCAATAACGCAATCCGCGCAGATGGACAGCATCATCAATTTCGTGCGGTCGTTCCCTGGAAGCGGGAAGCGATCAAATACGTTGGCGAACAGGCCTAATCCGAGAGTGACCATGAGAAACCTCCTTTGTTCCATTCATTCTGCGCCGGAATTAATCCTGGTTGCAAGATCGTGAAGAACGCCTGCCTCGGGCGATGATTCGGACTGGACTTTTTCTTGTACCAATTTCTGTACCAGTCGAGGGTACAACAGGGCGTTTTGGGTAGGGGATGGGCTTGTGAAGAAGCGGCGCAATGCCTCCTTCACACCCCATGTCACCCTGACTTACTATACCGCGCAGTATAAGTATTAGAACCCACCTTGCGACAGAGAGAGATTCGACGTGTTCCGACATGCCTTGCCCTTCCTCGGTGCTTTTGGTTTCGCCTTGCTGGCCGGTTGCGGCAATGGTGAACCCGAGCAGCTCTCTACGCGGCCCGTGATGGTGGTTCAGCCGCAGCCCGCCAGTGAAGCCTTCGAAAGTTATCCGGGGGAGGTGCATGCACGCTACGAACCCGAGCTGGCCTTTCGTATCGGCGGCAAGGTCACCGAACGGATGGTCGAAGCCGGTGAGCGGGTGCGCAAGGATCAGCCATTGGCCAAGCTTGACCCGCAGGACGTGCGGCTGCAGCTCGAGGGCATCCGTGCTCAGGTGGCGGCGGCTGAAGCCAACTTGCGGGTCGCCCGTGCCGAGCATGAGCGCTACAAGACCTTGATGGATCGCCAGCTGGTCAGCCGCTCGCAATTCGACTCTTCTGAAAATGCCTACCGCTCCGCGCAGGCGCGCTTGCAGCAAGTGCGCGCGGAATTCGATGTGGCCAACAACCAGGTCGGCTACGCCATCTTGCGCGCAACGCACGAAGGCGTGATTGCCCAGCGCCGGGTCGAGGTGGGGCAGGTGGTCGGCGCCGGCCAGACGGCCTTCGTCTTGGCTGCCGATGGCGAGCGCGAGGTAGCGATCAATCTGCCGGAGCAGGCACTGGATCGCTACTCGGTTGGCCAGCCGGTCTCGGTGGAAATCTGGTCGCAGCCGGGCAAAACCTACGCCGGCCACATTCGTGAACTGTCGCCGGCTGCCGACCCGCAGTCGCGCACCTACTCGGCGCGTGTCGCCTTCGACGACGCCAAGGTGCCTGCCGAGCTTGGCCAGAGCGCGCTGGTGTCAATCCGCAGCAATGGCGAGGTGCCCTTGGCGGTGCCGCTTTCGGCGGTTACCGCCGAGCAGGGAAAGGCTTACGTCTGGCGGGTCAAGGAGGACGCCACGCTGGAGCGCGTTGCCGTGCAGACCGGGGCCTTTGGTGATTCTTCTGTGCCCATCCTCAAGGGGCTGCAGGCCGACGACTGGGTTGTCCTCGCCGGTGTTCAGATGCTCCACGAGAACCAGTCGGTGAGGGCGGTCGATCGTGACAACCGTCCGGTCGAGCTGGCGGCGCAGGAGTAATCAGGATGCGCTTCAATCTCTCCGCATGGGCGCTGGGCAACCGGCAGATCGTTGTCTATCTGATGCTGCTGATGGCCGTGGTAGGTGCCCTGTCGTACAGCAAGCTTGGTCAAAGTGAAGACCCGCCCTTCACCTTCAAGGCGATGGTGATTCAGACCCAGTGGCCCGGCGCCACTGCAGAGGAGGTTTCGCAGCAGGTCACCGAACGCATCGAAAAAAAGCTGATGGAAACGGGGGAGTACGAGCGCATCGTGTCCTTTTCACGGCCCGGCGAATCCAACGTGACCTTTATGGCGCGCGATTCGATGCGCTCCGAGCAGATCCCGGATCTCTGGTACCAGATCCGTAAAAAGATTGGTGACATTCGCCACACCTTGCCTGCTGGTGTGCAAGGTCCCTTTTTCAATGACGAGTTCGGCACGACCTTCGGCAACATCTACGCCCTGACTGGCTCAGGTTTCGATTACGCCGTGCTGAAGGATTATGCCGACCGCATTCAGTTGCAGCTGCAGCGAGTGAAGAATGTCGGCAAGGTCGAGCTGATCGGGCTGCAGGACGAAAAGATCTGGATCGAGCTTTCCAATGTCAAGCTGGCCAATCTGGGCGTGCCGCTGGAGGCCGTCAAACAGGCCCTTGAGGCTCAGAATACGGTGATGTCGGCAGGCTTTGTGGAGACGCCCAGTGACCGCGTACAGCTTCGCGTCACAGGCAGCTTCGACACGGTAAAACAGATTCGGGACTTCCCCATCCGGGTGGCCGGTAGCACCTTCCGCATCGGCGATGTGGCCGAGGTCTACCGCGGCTTCAACGACCCACCGGCGCCACGCATGCGCTACATGGGCGAACCTGCGATCGGGCTGGCCGTGTCGATGAAGTCCGGCGGCGACATCCTTGTGCTCGGCGAGGCGCTGCAGACCGAGTTCGCGCGCTTGCAACAGGAGCTGCCGGCCGGCATGCAGCTGCGCAAGGTGTCCGACCAGCCAGCGGCAGTGAAGACCGGTGTCGGCGAGTTCGTGCAGGTGCTGATCGAGGCCCTGATCATCGTGCTGCTGGTGAGCTTCTTCTCACTGGGCGTGCGTACGGGGCTGGTGGTCGCGCTGTCGATTCCGCTGGTACTGGCGATGACCTTCGCGACCATGCATTACCTGGACATCGGTCTGCACAAGATTTCCCTCGGTGCCTTGGTATTGGCGCTGGGGCTGATGGTGGACGACGCGATCATCGCCGTGGAAATGATGGCGATCAAAATGGAGCAGGGCTTCGACCGGCTCAAGGCCGCGAGTTATGCCTGGACCAGCACGGCCTTTCCGATGCTCACCGGTACGCTGATCACCGCTGCGGGCTTTCTACCGATTGCCACCGCGCAGTCCAGTACAGGCGAATACACCCGTTCGATCTTTCAGGTGGTGACCATCGCCCTGATCGCCTCCTGGATCGCCGCCGTAGTGTTCGTGCCCTTGTTGGGCGAGAAGCTGCTGCCCGATCTGGCCAAGCGTCATGCGCAAAAGCATGGCGGCAGCGATCAGGGTCACGACCCGTATTCGACGCCGTTCTATCAGCGTGTGCGGCGGGTGATCCACTGGTGTGTGCAGCGGCGCAAGACGGTTATCGTCCTGACGTTGCTGGCGTTCGTCGGCGCGATCGGCTTGTTCCGCATCGTGCCGCAGCAGTTCTTTCCCGCCTCCGGCCGGCTGGAGCTGATGGTCGATCTGAAGCTGGCCGAAGGCGCGTCGCTCAAGGCCACCGAAGCCGAGGTGCATCGCCTTGAGGAAATGCTCAAGGACCGCGCCGGCATCGATAATTACGTGGCCTATGTCGGCAGCGGGTCGCCGCGCTTCTACTTGCCGCTGGATCAGCAGTTGCCGGCCACCAGCTTCGCCCAGATCGTGGTACTGGCTGAAAGCATCGAGGAGCGTGAAGCCTTGCGTAGCTGGCTGATCGAGCGACTGCGCGATGATTTCCCGACCTTGCGCGGTCGTGTCAGCCGTCTTGAGAACGGTCCGCCCGTGGGCTATCCGGTGCAATTCCGGGTCACCGGCGAGCATATCGATGTGGTGCGCAAGCTCGCACGCCAGGTTGCGGCCAAGGTGCGCGAGAACCCCTATGTGGCGAACGTCCATCTCGACTGGCAGGAGCCGAGCAAGGTGGTCTGGCTGAACGTGGATCAGGACCGTGCCCGTGCGCTGGGCGTCAGTACGGTGGAACTCTCGAACTTCCTCAAACGCACCTTTACCGGCACTACGGCGAGCCAGTTCCGCGAAGACAATGAGCTGATCGAAATTCTGATCCGCGGGACAGAGCGCGAACGCGAAACCTTGTCGATGCTGCCGAGCTTGGCGATTCCCACCGCCAGCGGCCGCAGCGTGCCCTTGTCGCAGGTCGCCTCCCTGGAATACGGCTTCGAAGAGGGGGTCATCTGGCATCGCAACCGCATGCCGACGGTGACGGTGCGTGCCGACATCTACGGGGACCAGCAGCCAGCCTCGCTGGTGAAGCAGATCGAACCGACCCTGAGCGACGTGCGGGCTGCGCTGCCCAGCGGCTACCTGTTGGAAGTCGGCGGAACGGTCGAGGACTCCAGTCGTGGTCAGGCCTCGGTGAACGCCGGGATGCCGCTGTTCGTGATTGTCGTGGTCAGCCTGCTGATGCTGCAGCTCAAGAGCTTCTCACGCTCGGCAATGGTGTTTCTCACCGCGCCGCTGGGGTTGATTGGTGTAGCGCTGTTCCTGCTGCTGTTCGGCAAGCCGTTCGGCTTCGTGGCGATGCTCGGCACTATCGCGCTGTCCGGCATGATCATGCGCAACTCGGTGATCCTGGTGGATCAGATCGAGCAGGACATCGGCGCTGGGCAGGATCGCTTCAATGCCATCATCGATGCCACCGTGCGGCGCTTCCGGCCCATCGTGCTCACCGCACTGGCGTCCGTGCTGGCGATGATTCCGCTGTCTCGCAGCGTGTTCTTCGGTCCCATGGCGGTGGCAATCATGGGCGGGCTGATCGTTGCGACCGCGCTGACGTTGCTGTTCCTGCCAGCGCTCTACGCGGCGTGGTTCAGGGTCAAGGAAACGCCTCAGCGCTGATCAAATGTCCGAATAAGCTGGCGTCTTTAGACGCCAGCGGCCTGCAGCAACTGTTCCGCTGAGGCCTTGGCCAGCAGCGCCTGGTCCCCAGGGCCCTCGATGTGCGCCATGCTCAGTGCGCCTTCGATAAGAAACTGCAGCTGGCGAGCGAGTTGCTCCGGCTGGGGTGCGTCGAGCGCCTCCAGCAGCTCGCACAGATGGCGCTGAAATTGCGCCTTGTATCCCGCGGCACGTTGATGGATCGGGTGCTCTCGATCCTGATATTCGGCCGCCGCGTTGATGAACAGACAGCCACAGAACGCGGTCGGGCTGTGGATCATGTTGTTCAACCCATCAAACACGCTTAACAGCGCCTTGCACGGCGGTAACGCCTGCCGCGCTTCCCGCAAACGCTCGAGCATCGGCAGCTGGCGCGCCTCCAGTACCGCCAGGATCAGCTCGTCCTTCGATTTGAAGTGCTTATACAGGGTCATCTTGGCCACGCCCGATTCGCTGAGAATCCGGTCGATGCCGGTGGCGTGGTAGCCCTCTGTGTAGAACAGCCGCTCGGCGGTGGCGAGCAGCAGGTCGCGTTTGTTGGTTGCCATGTGGATCTCCTCGGCCGGCCATTATGCGGGAGCGGTTCTGTTCCCTCCAATCGTCCTCAAGGCAGTACAAGCGCTTGCAGTGTACAGACAGGTCTGTCTACTATCCAGTCGTGCTTCGGCGCTTACGCCTGCCGCTGGCATTTGCCGGGCGTGATCGTTCTCCGTTTTTGCCTGATGAAGGAGTCTGAGTCATGCGTGTTCTCAAGAGCCTGGTGGTTTCATTGATGCTTCTCTCCGGCGCGCTGCCGGCTGCGGAGTTGCGTTTCAGCCTGATCCGAACAGGGCAGACCACATCCAGCGGCGAATACGCCTGGCGTGACGGCCACTGGGTGGCACCCGAAACGATCGATCATATAGCCGTACTGGTCGAGCACGGCGGCAAGCGTCTGCTGTTCGGTAGTGGCCTTGGCCGGCAGATCGACGCCCAGCTAGACGGCGCAATTCCTTGGCGCGCTAAGCGCTACAGCGAGGTGCAGCCGGTGCGTGACCAGCTCGAGAAAGATGGCCTGGCGGTAGATCAAGTGGTGTTGGGCTGCGCGCGCTGGAATCACGCCTCCGGCCTGGCCGATTTCCCTGAACTGTCGGTGCTCGCAAGTCCGGAGAGCATGCACTACGCACAGAGTGCAACGCCGCCAGCGGTCATTCCGGGACAGTTTTCCCACGGGGTCAGGTGGCAGCCGCTTCGCTTCGAGCGCCGCGCTGTTTACGGGTTCGAGGAAAGTCTCGATCTGTTTGGCGACGAACGGTTGGTCCTGGTGAAACTGGCAGGTCATGGCGCCCTGGGCCTGTTTCTCACGCTTGATGACGGCCGGCGCTTCTTCTTTCGAGGCGATGCCGCCAGCACCGAAAGCCTCGCGGAGGCGCTGCCCGTCGAGGTCTCGCAGGGCAGGGATGCCCGGTTGCAGGCGCGACTCGGTTTCTACCCCCGCTGGGTGGAGTGAATCGCGTCGTTGCGCGGCCGGTTCAGTTCGCTGTCAGGGCGCCGTTTTGAGCCTTTCCGTTCGTCTGCTCGCACACATCGAGCGCAGCGTCGCCAGCTAAGCTTAAGCCTGTAAATTTCCTTGAAGCCAGGCCGGAAACGATGGGCGCAGTATGGCGAAACGATAAATCCCGGGCAGGGGGCAGCAAGCGCTCGCCTTCCGCCGATAAGCCCGGTCGAACACGCTCGCACGGTAGCCGTCTGGCGCGCCGCATGGGTGTGTTTCTGGGCGTTTCATTACTGGCCGGGGGTGGTTATGCCGCCTGGCATGAGATGCATACCTCGAAGTTGCAGGCGCTCTGGCTTAACCGTTACGCCGAGAATCTCGATTACCAGATCGAACCGGGGGCGAGCAGTAGCATCCAGTTTCCCGATGCGGGTCCGTTCGACCGCCGCCTGGGCTATGCGGCCTTGCCGACGTTCCTGGAACGGCTGACCCAACGCGGCTTCACAGTGCAGCAACAGGTGAGCTTTTCGCCAGCGCTGCTGCGCTACGTCCAGCGTGGCTTCTTTGTCCCGTACCCGGAGAAATCCAAGGCGGGGCTGACCATCGATGATTGTCTCGGCGAGCCGCTGTATGCCAACAGTTATCCCCACCAATACTACGAGACCTTCGACGACGTACCGCCGGTCATTGCGATGAGCCTGTTGTTCATCGAGGACCGTGGGCTGCTCGACGCCGGCCGCCCGCGCGCCAACCCTGCAGTGGATTGGCCACGGTTCACCATGGCAGCGGTCAGCCAGGTTGAGAAGAAACTGGGCCTGCCGGTGCAGGCCGCCGGCGGCAGTACGCTGGCTACGCAGGTCGAAAAATACCGTCACTCGCCCGAAGGGCGCACCGGTGACGCCGAGGAAAAGATCCGGCAGATGATTTCCGCCAGCGTGCGGACCTACCGCGAAGGCCAGCAAACCATGGTCACCCGGCAGCGCATCGTTCGCGATTACCTCAACAGCGTGCCGCTCTCTGCCGCCTATGGCCACGGCGAGGTGAACGGCATCGCCGATGGTCTGCGCCTCTGGTACGGCGCCGATTTCGCCGAGGTTAACCGGGTCCTCGATGCTCGGCGCAATGAAGGCGTCAGTTATGAAACGCAGGGGCTCGCGCTGCGACAGGTGCTCTCGCTGTTGATCGCTCAACGGCGCCCGTCGTACTACCTGGGAGCAGGGCGCGCCGACATGGCGGAGCTCACCGACAGCCATATCCGCTTGCTGGCCAATGGCGGTGTGATCGGTACGCGGTTGCGCAACGCCGCGTTGCAGCAGCAGGTTGAGTTCCGCAATTTGCGTCTCGAGCCGGGCATTCGTGAGGTGCCTTCCAGCAAGGGCATCACGGCCGCGCGGATGCGCCTGAGCAACCTGCTGGGCGTGTCGTTGTATGAGCTCGACCGCCTGGATCTGGCCGCGACCACGCCGCTGCATGGCGAGCTGCAAGGACAGATCAGCAACTATCTGCATCGACTGGCCGATCCAGCATTCGCAGGTGAGGTGGGCTTGTTCGGCGAGCGCATGTTGTCGCCTGAGCGTACCGGCGATGTGCGTTACAGCTTCACGCTGTTCGAGCGCGGCGAGCAAGGCTTCCGTGTGCGGGTGCAGACCGACAACACCAACCAGCCGTTCGACATCAACGAGGGCAGCAAGCTGGAGCTGGGCTCGACTGCCAAGCTGCGGGTGCTGACCACTTATCTGGAGGTTATCGCCGAGCTGCACGAGCGTTACGCGAAGAGCGATGTCGCCACCTTGCGCAAGGCTGAGGCGGTAGATCCGCTGACCCGCTGGGCGCTGGCTTATCTGATTCAGCATGAGGATCGCAACCTGCCAGCCATGCTTGATGCAGCGCTGGAGCGTCGCTACTCGGCCAGTCCGACCGAGCGCTTCTTTACCGGCGCCGGCATGCACCGCTTCGGCAACTTCCGCCGTGAGGACGACGGCCGCCTGCCGACCATGCGCGAAGCGCTGCAGGAATCGATCAACCTCCCGTTCGTTCGGCTGATGCGCGATCTGGTGAGCTACAGCACCTACCAGACATCCAACGGCGCCGAGCTGCTCAGGAGTGATGACAACCCTGAGCGGCGAGAGTACCTGCAGCGTTTTGCCGATCGCGAAGGCTCGGTGTTTCTGCAGCGTTTCTGGCGCAAGTATCGCGACAAGAGCGCGGACGAACGCATCGAGGCACTGCTGGATGGCATGCGCCCGACGCCATCGAGGTTGGCTGCTGTCCACCGGTATTTGATGCCCGAAGCGGACCGCGCGACTTTCGAGCGTTTTCTCAAGGCGCGTTTGCCAACGGCCACCCTCACCGACAAGGCGGTCGACTCGCTGTACGAACGCTACGCGCCGGGTTCCTACAGTCTGCCGGACCAGGGCTACATTGCCCGCGTCCACCCGCTGGATCTGTGGCTGCTGGGTTACCTGATCAAGCATCCGGAGGCTGGCATTACCGAGGTCATTGCGGCCAGCACCGCCGAGCGCCAGGAAGTTTATGGCTGGCTGTTCCGCAGCCGTCACAAGAGCGCGCGGGATAGCCGCATCCGCATCATGCTCGAGGTGGAGGCGTTCACCGATATTCACCGCCGCTGGCAGCGTCTGGGCTATCCGTTCGACCATCTGGTGCCTTCGCTGGCTACGGCGCTGGGCAGCTCGGGCGACCGCCCGGCGGCGTTGGCCGAATTGATGGGCATCATCGTCAATGACGGCGTGCGGCTGCCCAGTGTGCGCATCGACAGCCTGCATTTCGCCAGCGACACGCCGTATGAGACTCGCCTTGGCATCAAGCCGGATGTCGGGGTGCGGGTGTTGCACAGTGAGGTGGCGACGGCCTTGCGCGAAGCGCTTGCCAGCGTGGTCGAAGGTGGCACTGCGCGGCGCTTGCGCGGCAGCTTCATGCAGACTGATGGGGAAGCACTGCGGGTTGGCGGCAAAACCGGGACGGGTGACAACCGTATCCAGACTGTCGGCGCGGGCGGCCGACTGATCAGCTCGCTGGCGCTGAATCGCACCGCGACCTTCGTGTTCTACCTCGGGCCCAATCACTTCGGCACGCTGACAGCCTACGTGCCGGGCCGCGGGGCGGACAGCTTCCGCTTTACCTCTGCGCTACCGGTACAGGTGCTCAAAGGCATGGCGCCGATACTGCAGCCGTATCTGCAGCCCGGTGCGCAGTCGCAATGCCAGCCCGTCGGCGAGCCCTTGAAGCCGACGCTGACAGCGAGCACTGAGAACAAGGCCTGAAGATGGCGGGTCGAGCGGTTAGGGGCACCTGACTGCATCGGCCCCTTATCGCAAATGGCCTTTGCCGATCAGCCTGTGCTCGGCGACACTCTTCCGCTTCGCGAACCTAATGAAGGGCTCGCGCAGAGGGCGAGGGAGAGATGATGAAACTGCCGATCTATCAGGTCGATGCGTTTACCCAGCAGCTGTTCAAAGGCAACTCGGCCGCTGTGGTTCCGTTGGAGCATTGGCTGAGCGACGCACAGATGCAGTCCATCGCCGTGGAGAACAACCTGTCGGAAACAGCCTTTCTAGTGCGCGAGCCTGACGGTGCGTTTCTCATTCGCTGGTTTTCGCCGCTGACTGAAATCGACTTCTGCGGGCACGCCACCCTGGCCAGCGCCTTCGTGTTGTTGGGACAGAACTTGGCCACGGCTCCGCTGACTTTCCGTGCCGCTGCGGTAGGCGATATCAGCGTCGCCGAGTTGGATGATGGTTTGCTGGAAATGAGCTTTCCGAACCGTGCCCCGGAGTCCGTCGAGAATCCGCCGGTTGAGCTGTTCAATGGTCTTCGGACGTTGCCGCGGGCGGTGCTGCGAAACCGTCAGGCCTGGTTTGCCGTGTACGACGATGAGGATCAGGTGCGCCAGCTGGAGCCCGACCTGTCGCTACTCAAAACGTTGGCACCATTGGATGTCGTGGCAACGGCACCGGGTCGCCAGCAGGATTTCGTCTCGCGCTATTTCTGGCCGGCCAACGGCGGGGATGAAGATCCGGTCACCGGTTCCATCCATGCAGGCCTTGCGCCTTACTGGAGCGAGCGGCTGGGCAAGACGCAGTTGCTGGCGCTGCAGGCCTCACGCCGAAGCGGTTTGCTGCACTGCCGGGTCGAAGGCGAGCGCGTATTTGTCGCCGGGCATGCGGTCCTGTATCTACAGGGCACGATCGAGGTGTAGTTCCCGGGTCTGGAACAGGGGCGCTCGCGTCACGCAGCGCCGCTATCGAACCGGGCGCTAGAACGATTTCACGATCCGCCCGAGCAGCTCCATCGCTTTTTCGCTGCGCTCGTCCCAGGGATGGCCGTAGTTCAGGCGTGCACAGTTGCGAAAGCGCCGGGTGGCTGAAAAGATCGGGCCTGGAGCGAGGCTGATGCCCTGCGCGAGCGCCAGCTGCAACAATTGCAGCGAATCGACCCCCTCGGGAAATTCGAACCAAAGGAAGTAGCCGCCGCTGGGCCGCGTTACCCGGGTGCTGGCCGGAAAGTGACGCGCGGCGGAGGCAAGCATTTCGCCCTGTTGACGCTCCAGTGCATGACGCAATTTACGTAAATGGCGGTCGTAGCCGCCGTGTTGCAAGTAATCTGCGATAGCCGCTTGGGCCGGCACCGACGGTGAGATCGTCGTCATCAGCTTGAGGCGGCTGATCTGTTCGGCATAGCGGCCGCCCGCCACCCAGCCGATCCGGTAACCCGGCGCCAGGCTTTTGGAAAAAGAGCCGCAATGCATCACCCATCCGTCACGGTCGTGGCTCTTGACCGGTTTCGGCGGCTCCTGGTTGAAGTACAGCTCGGCGTAGACGTCGTCTTCGATCAACGGGACTTGATGGCGCTGCAGCAGCGCATAGAGGTTCTCTTTGTTTGCCTCGCTTATGCTCGCACCGAGCGGATTCTGCAGGCTGCTCATGAACCAGCAGGCCTTGATCGGCAAGCTGCTCAGCCGGCTTTCCAGTGTGCTCAGGTCGATTCCGTCACGCGGATGCACCGGGATTTCCACAGCCTTGAGCTTGAGCCGCTCCAGCACCTGCAAGGTGGCATAGAACGCGGGCGCTTCGATGGCGACAAGGTCCCCCGGCTGGGTGACCACCTGTAAACAGAGATTCAACGCTTCCATGGCGCCGGTGGTGATTACCAGTTCGTCCAACGGAAGCATGACTCCGCTGACCATATAGCGCAGCGCGATCTGCCGGCGCAGGTCAGGGTGGCCGGTAGTCATCTCGGCGATCACTTCACGCCCCGGCATCTCGCGCACGGTGTGCGCCATTGAGCGCGCCAGGCGTTGCAGCGGGAACAGATCGGGACTGGGGAAGGCGGAACCGAACGGAACGGTGTCCGGATCGCGCAGCGAGGCGAGCACCGAGAACACCAGTTCGCTAACGTCGACATCGGTGGTTTCGCTCAGTCGTGGGCTGATCTCCGGCTCGGGAAGCAGGCGTCTGGCGTGCTCGCGAACAAAATAGCCCGAGCGCGCCCGGGCCTGGATCAAGCCGCGATCCTCCAGCAGGTAGTAGGCCTGGAATACGGTGGAGGGACTAACGCCGTAGGTGCGACTGGCATGGCGCACAGACGGCACCTTTTCACCGGGCGCCAGCACGCCGGAGCGGATCAGTTCGGCTATTTCGTCAGCGAATTTCTCGTAGCGCTTCATCTGCTTCCGCTTCAGCAAGGGGCAATATCGGTCAGCCGCGTGAGCGGGCTCGTGCGAGCTGCCACCATCCTACCGAACCCTTGGAGCAATGAAGGTACTCCGCGCCGTTACCTGGCGTGCCGGGTCGCTCGCGTCAGTGACAAAAAAGTGCAGTTTGTCGTGCGCACCCCCATTGGCGTCAACGAGCGCCACGCTGACCGGTACGTCGACGATCTCACCTGCGGTCAGGCTGATCTGGTACGAGCCGTGCAGCTCGTAGGGGCCTTCGCCCAAGGTGATCAGATAGTCACGCGGCTGCTGGGTTTTGTTGATCACCTTCAGGCTGTACATGTTTTCGATCTGGCCCTGGATATTCTCTCGGTAGAGGGTGCGGTCCTTGGTTACATCCAGGGATAACGTCGGTCGCGCTTCCAACGCCCAGACGAAGGCACCGATCATAACTACCAGCGCTCCGGCATAGCCGATCAGACGCGGTCGCAGCAGCCTGGTCAGGTCGCCTTCGAGCGCACGTTCGGATGTATAGCGGACCAGACCCCGGGCGTAACCCATCTTGTCCATGACGCTGTCGCAGGCGTCGATACAGGCACCGCAACTCAGGCAGTCGAGTTGCAAACCGTCGCGGATATCGATGCCGGTGGGGCAGACCTGCACGCACAGCGTGCAGTCGATGCAGTCACCAAGGCCCTCGGCGTGTGGATTGGCGTCTTTGCGCCGCGCCCCTCGTTGCTCTCCCCGGGCGGTATCGTAGGACACCACCAGCGTGTCGGCATCGAACATCACACTCTGGAAGCGTGAATAGGGGCACATGTGCACGCACACCTGCTCACGCAGCCAGCCGGCGTTGATGTAGGTCGCGGCGGTGAAGAAGAACAGCCAGAACGCGGCGGTCCCGCCCAGCTGCAGGCTGAACAGGTCGATGACCAGTTCACGGACCGGGGTGAAATAGCCGACGAAGGCAATCGCCGTGGCCAGGCTTACGGCCAGCCAGACGGCGTGCTTGGCTACGCGTCGTGACAGCTTGCTGAGTGACAGCGGGGCGGCGTCCAGCTTGATTCGCTGGCTGCGATCGCCCTCGGTGACTTTCTCAGCCCACATGAACAGCCAGGTCCAGGTGCTTTGCGGGCAGGCGTAGCCGCACCAGACGCGCCCCGCGAGCACGGTGATGAAGAACAAGCCGAAGGCGGCGATGATTAGCAACGCCGATAACAGGATGAAATCCTGCGGCCAGAATGTCGCCCCGAAGATATGGAACTGTTGTTTGTTCAGATCCCACAGCACCGCCTGGCGTCCGCCCCAGGTCAACCACTGGGTGCCGAAATAGAGCAGGATCAAGAGTCCGCCTCCTATCAGGCGCAGATTGCGGAACAGGCCGGTAAAACTGCGGGTGTGAATCGGCCCGCCCGCCTGTGCCGGGGTCAGGCGGATCGGCTTGCGTGGATCGACGGTGTCGATGATTGTTGCGGGGATGCGTTCGGTCATTGGGGTGCCCCTGTCAGGCTATATCAGGCGGCGCCGATGATCTGATCAGGGTGTATCGCATAACAGGCTCAGGTGCCGCTGAAAAATACGCATCAGATCGCCGCTGCGCTGGTTTGGATTTGCATCCGACGGTCCATCCAAGGCGTGCGCCGGCGTAACATAGGGTTTTGGCGACGACCTCGGTAAATTTGAACGTTGCACCGTGCCTATAGCATGCGACGCCAGGCCACAGTCACCGTGAGCAGCTGATACGGTTTTTCCGTGCCCATCTGCACCTGTTTCGAGGCGCGCGAGGCAAGTCATAGTTCGTCGCTTGTGGCCGATGCGTGCTGTCAGCGCCCATTCCCGGCATGATTACCCGTTCCGCTCAACCGCTTGATAGGACCCCTGATGATTCTCAAAGGCCTGACCTGGCTGGTCGTACTGCAGCTGCTCGGCAGCGTCATCCACCTCTCGCTGCTGCCCGCCTTGCCGGGCCCGATCATTGGCATGGTGTTGCTGTTTGCGCTGTTAATGCTGCGGCGAGGCATTCCTGAGCCCCTCGAGAAGACCGCTGCGCTGCTGTTGCAGTACTTGCCGTTGCTGCTCATCGTGCCGGCGGCGGGAATCATGACCAGCAGCGATGCGTTGCTCGCCGACTTGCCGGCTATTGCCGCCGGCTTGGTCCTGTCGCTGGTGGTGACCGTGCCGTTCTGCGGTTGGCTGATGCAGACGCTGATCAGACGAATGGATCGGCAGCGTGAGGATCAGGCATGAGCGGTCTCGATTGGCGCAGCGTTTGGGCCATGACGCTGGATCATCCGCTGTTTTCCGTAGGGCTCACGCTGATTGCGTTTCAGCTGGCGCTGGCGCTCTACCGGCGCAGCGGCTGGCTGGTGCTGCAGCCGGTGATGGTTGGCATGTTGCTGGTGGTCGGCACGCTGTACCTGTGCGGCATCGACTATGCGAGCTATCGTGCCGATGCGTCGATGATCGCCGTCCTGGTCGGCCCTGCGACGGTCGCCTTGGCGGTGCCGTTGTACCGTCATATCCGCCGCATTCAGCAGCTGTTCTGGCCGATCGTTATCACCCTGGTGAGCGGCGGGGTGCTGGGCGTCGTCCTGACGCTGACCATTGCCGGCTTGTTGGGCGCGGACATGGCCGTATTGATGAGCCTGTCGCCAAAGGCGGCAACCATGCCGATTGCCATGCTGGTGGCTGAGCAATTGGGCGGCCTCGCGTCGCTGGCGGCGGTATTCGTCATGCTGACGGGCGTGATCGGTACGGCGTTGGGCCCGCTGTTGCTGGGTTTGGCTGGGGTCGATCACCCGGCGGCACGTGGCTTGAGCTACGGCATCAATGCGCATGCCATCGGTACGGCGCGGGCGCTGGAGGAGGGGGACGAGTGTGGCGCGTTTTCGGCGCTGGGAATGAGTCTGCTGGGTATCCTGATCGCGCTGTTTCTGCCGCTGGCGCTGGGCTGACGCTGGTTTGCGCCCTTGAGCCTGTTGCGATTGCTTCGGGTACGCCTAGGCTTAGGGCACCCATCTCAGGAGCGGTCCCATGTTCGAGCAGTTCCAGCGTAGCGATTGCGAGGTCAATGGCGTTCGGATCAACTATCGGAAGGGCGGCTCCGGTCCGCCCCTGCTCCTGCTGCACGGCTACCCGCAAACCCATGTGATCTGGCACGAAATCGCCGATCAGCTGGCGGAACGCTTCACCGTCGTGGCCGCCGACCTGCGCGGTTACGGCGATAGCAGCAAGCCCGACGGCGGCGAGAACCACGTCGCCTATAGCAAGCGGGAAATGGCGCGGGATCAGGTCGAGCTGATGCGCTCGCTGGGCTTCGAGCACTTCGACATTCTCGCTCACGACCGCGGTGCGAGAGTCAGCCATCGGCTGGCGATGGATCACCCTGAGGCGGTACGGAGGATGATCCTGCTGGATATCGCGCCGACCCTGGCCATGTACAGCCAGACCGACGAAACCTTCGCGCGTGCCTATTGGCACTGGTTCTTTCTGATCCGCCCGGCGCCGCTGCCGGAAACCCTGCTCGAAGCGAACCCTGAACTCGTTCTGCAAAGCGCCGTGGCGACCCGTGCTGATCATGCGCACCCATTCACTGAGGCGGCTTACGCCGAGTACCTGCGTTGCATGAAGCAGCCGGGCACCATCCACGCGTTCTGCGAGGACTATCGGGCCAGTGCCGGTATCGACCTTGAGCATGACCGTGCTGATCGCGCCGCTGGCCGAATGATCCAGGCACCGTTACTGGTGCTCTGGGGGGCGCACGGAATCATCGAGCGATGCTTCGATCCGCTGAAGGAGTGGCGTGTGGTGGCGCAGGACGTACGAGGCAAGGCGTTACCGGCTGGGCACTATTTGCCTGAAGAGGTGCCCGAGTTGCTTCTGGAGGAAGTGCTTGCTTTTCTCGACTGACAAGCCGACGTATCGGTTTTTGCGATTGATTTGTGCGGAATAATCCAACCATGCACTTGCCGATCCAATAGAAGATGGCCTCATTCCGCCGCTCGGCGCCGACAGTCGAGCCGGCCAGACATTGAGGCTTCTGCAATGATCGATATTCGTCCCCGCGCGGGCCTTGGCGCTGCTCAACACGGATGGCTGGATACGCGTCATCACTTCTCGTTCGCTGAATACCACGATCCGGCGCGCATGCACTGGGGCCATCTACGGGTCTGGAATGACGACAGCATCGCCCCGCACTCCGGATTCCCGACCCATCCGCACCGTGACATGGAAATCATCACCTATGTGCGCAAGGGTGCGATCACCCATGAGGACAGCCTCGGCAACCGCGGGCGGACCGTAGCCGGTGACGTGCAGGTGATGAGCGCGGGCAGCGGTATCGCCCACAGCGAATACAACCTCGAAGATGAGACCACCGAGATCTTCCAGATCTGGATCTATCCGGACCAGTCCGGCTTACCGCCCGCCTGGGGCACACGACCTTTTCCAGCAGGCGAGCGCGCTGGCAGCTTCGTCACTCTGGCCAGTGGCATGGCCGAAGGCGGCGACGCCCTGCCCATACGAGCCGATGCCCGTCTGGTTGCCGCGACACTTTCGGCCGGTCAGGTTGCCGAATACGACATTGGCCCGGACCGTAAGGTCTACCTAGTGCCTGCCAGCGGGCGTATCGCAATAGGTGAGCGAGTGGCGGCTGCAGGCGATGGAGTCGCCGTGCGAGATGAGACGCGGCTGAGCATCAAGGCGTTGGAAGACAGCGAAATTGTGCTGGTCGATGTGCGCTGAGCGTATCGACTGAAGCAGGAATACAACCCAGGAAGAGGAAACTGAAAATGGCAAAGATTCTCGTGCTGTACCACTCAATGTATGGCCACGTCGAAACCATGGCCAATGCAGTGGCCGAAGGTGCGCGTCGTGTGGAAGGGGCGGAAGTGACCGTCAAGCGCGTGCCGGAAACCATGCCGGAAGAGGCTTTCAAAAATGCAGGCGGCAAGGTTGACCAGGAGGCGCCGGTCGCCAATCCCTCGGAGCTGGCCGATTACGACGCGATCATTTTTGGTACGCCAACGCGCTTCGGCAACATGTCCAGCCAGATGCGAACCTTCCTCGACCAGACCGGCGGGCTCTGGGCCAAGGGCGCGCTGCATGGCAAGGTCGCCAGCGTGTTCACTTCCACCGGCACCGGCGGTGGCCAGGAGATGACCATTACCTCGACCTGGACCACCCTGGCGCACCACGGAATGATCATCGTGCCGACCGGCTATGGCATCGGCGAGTTCTTCGACATCTCCGAAATGAACGGCGGAACGCCTTACGGCGCTTCGACTATCGCTGGAGGTGATGGCTCGCGTCAGCCTTCGAACAAGGAACTGACCATCGCCCGCTATCAGGGCGAGCTGGTGGCCCAGACCACGGTGAAGCTGAAAAGCTGACCCACTGCCCATGGTGCCGAGGCGGCTTGGCTCGCCCGGCACCTCGGCGACCCGCGATCAATCGTTCCGCAGCAACCCGTACATCAGCTCGTCGACGTAGCCGCTGTCGCTGGCACGTTTGTAGACCGCGCGCTGAGTACCCTCGTGGACAAAGCCCAGGCGTTTATAGAACGCAATGGCACGGGGATTGTCCGCCTCAACTGTTAGCTCGATACGGGTGATGCCCGCTTGCCACAGCCGCGAGATCGCGTCCTGCATCATTGCAACGGCGACGCCTCGGCCTTGCGCTTCCGGCGCCACGGCTAAGGTTCCCAGGTAGGCCACATGGGCGGTGCGACCAACATGCCGCTGCGCCTTGTAGAAGCCCATCACTTCGCCATCGACCTCGTACAGGTAAAAACAGCCGCTCTCGAACAACGGGTCGAACACCTTGCTGAAAGCCTCCCGTGGCATCGGGTCGAAGCCGAGGAAAGGCACCACCGTTTCGTGCATGTAGATGTCGTAGACGCGGTCGTAATCGGCAGGGGCAACCAGTCGGCGCATATGCATTTCCCTAGGGCAGTGGCGCGAACAGCGCCTCGATATCACTCGGCTCCAGTTGCCAGCCGCCTTGCTCACCGGCGTCCAGCACGCCGGAAGCCAGTTCGGCTTTGCGTTGCTGCAGTTGCTGGATCTTCTCTTCGACGGTAGCCCTGGCGATCAGCTTGTAAACGAATACCGGTTTGTCCTGACCGATGCGGTGGGCGCGGTCGGTGGCCTGGTTTTCCGCGGCAGGGTTCCACCAGGGGTCGTAATGGATCACGGTGTCGGCCGCGGTCAGGTTCAAGCCGGTGCCGCCAGCTTTGAGACTGATCAGGAACAGTGGAACTTCCCCGTTCTGGAACCGCTTGACCGGGGTGCGCCGGTCCTTGGTTTCGCCGGTGATCTGAACGTAGTCGATGGCGCGGCTCTGCAGCTCGTCTTCGATCAATGCGAGCATCGAGGTGAACTGTGAAAACAACAGGATCCGCCGGCCTTCAGCGAGCAGTTCAGTCAGCATCTCCATCAGGCTACCGAGTTTGCCTGAGGTGCCGCCACGAACTGGTCGCACGGCTTCGCCCTTGACCAGGCGCAGATCACAGCACACCTGCCGCAGTTTAAGCAGTGCATCGAGGATAACGATCTGGCTGCGCGCCAGGCCTTTGCGGTCAATCTCCTCGCGGACCTTGCTGTCCATGGCCAGTCGTACGGTTTCGTACAGGTCGCGCTGAGCCGGGCTGAGTTCGACCCAGTGCAGGATCTCGGTTTTCGGCGGCAGCTCCTGGGCAACCTGCTCTTTACGCCGCCTGAGCAGGAAGGGTTTTATCCGTTTGCTGAGATGCTCCAGCCGCTCGGCGTCGCCGTGTTTCTCGATAGGCGTGCGGTAGTCCCGGTTGAATTGCTTGGTGTCACCCAGCCAGCCGGGCATGAGGAAATGAAACAGCGACCAGAGTTCGCCCAGATGGTTTTCCAGCGGCGTGCCGGTCAGGCAGAGGCGCTGGCGGGCGTCCAGGCGTCCGGCGGCTTGTGCCGCCTTGCTGGTGGCATTCTTGATGTTCTGGGCTTCGTCGAGCACCAGCACATGCAGCGGTACTTCTGCGAGCAGGTCGATGTCTTTGGGCAGCAGCGCATAGGTGGTGAGCAGCAGATCGTAATCGCCCAGATGCTGGTAGAGCTTTCGACGTGTCGTCCCATGCAGGGTCGCGACTCTCAGTGACGGCGCGAAGCGGGCCGCTTCGTCCTGCCAATTGGGGATAAGCGTGGTGGGCATCACGACGAGCGAGGGGCGGTCCAGCTTGCCGGCTTGCTTCTCGAGTAGCAGGTGAGCAAGGGTCTGCAATGTTTTACCCAGGCCCATGTCGTCGCCCAGAATACCGCCGACCGCGAGAGTGCGTAGGGTTTGCATCCAGCGCAGGCCATCCAGCTGATAGGGGCGCAGCGTTGCGTTCAGACCCTGCGGTGGGCTGATGTCCTGTGCGCGGTAGTCGCGCAGTCGCTGGGCGAACTCACGCAAGTGCTCGCCGCCCTTCCATTGCAAGGGAAGCGCATCCAGTTCGGCCAGCCGCGCTGCATCGGATCGCTCCAGCCGAAGGTTTTCGCCGTTTGGCTGTTCCTGCAGATAGAGCTCGGACAGAGTGGCAAGGATGGGCTTCAAGCGACCAAAAGGCAGCAACACCTGCAGTGGCTGATCATCGCCGTCACGGCGTCGGGCAAGTTGCACCCGAAGGGTCTCGTCGTCGCTGCGGTGCGCCAACGCTTGCGCTGAAAGCAGGGCCGGGTTGCGCCTGATCAGGCTGAGCAGAACCGGCAACAGACTGATCCGCTCACCTTCGACGATGATGCCCAGTTCCAGGTCGAACCAGCTGTGCTCGGGCGGTTCGTCGACCTCGGCATACCAGGCATCAATCTGTGTTACGTCATAGGCAAAGCCGGGCTGCATGACCACTTGCCAGCCTTGCTCGCGCAGCGGGGAGAGCTGGGTCTGCGTGAAAGTGAGCCAGGCCGCCTCGTTCTGCAGCTCGAACATCTCTGCCGAGTCCTTGGGAAGCGCCAGGCTCTGACGCAGCGCCGGACGGAAACCCAGTTGCTGCAATTGCTGGCGCAGCGCCTGCTCGACGTCTGGCTGGCGCGCAATGCTAAGCACGCGAGCGCCTTCGGTCTGCCGGACACGCTGGCCAGGCTTGGCTTTGCCGTGAACCTGAGTGCGGCCGTAGAGGAAACTCAGCCCAGCACGATGCTGGTGCTCGCTGACCATGCGCCCGCTGCTGGGCTGGTAGTTGACCACCTGATGACTGCCGAGGCTCAGGTGGGGCAGGGGGAGCAGGTCATCTACCTGATGTTCTTCAGGCTTGGCGGGGGCCGGCAGCTGTGGGGCGATTTCATGCAGCGTCAGGCTGAACAGGGCGGCCTGGGCGGACGGCACCGCAGGTGCATCGAGCAGGTGTCGGGCCAGCGACATCGGCAGACCGTGATCGACCAAGCCCAGTTCGTTCCGAGTCCTGTCGAAGTAGTACAGCGGGTCCACAGTGCTGATCAGTTGGCCGTCGGTATCGGCCATGTCCAGGCCAGGCTTGAAGCTGCCGTCGGATTGCTCGTTCCAGCTGAAGCGCGCCTGGCGGGTTATTCCGGGCTGCAGAGGGGGCTGATCCCAACTGAGAAAGGCGCGACCGGTCTGGAGAATCAGTCGCAGGATTTCGCCGCCGTTCTCGCCGTTCGGGTTGAACCCGTTACCTGACGTGCGGCCCAGCGTAGCCAGTGCGGCAATGCGTAGATCCAGCGGTTGCATGAAGTTGGGCTGGCGAAAGCCGGCTTCACGCAGACCGTAGTAGGGCTGTCGCTCGCCCCAGGTGCCGTCTTTGTGTTGGCGCGCCTTGTGGACCTCTATGGAGAAGTCAGGACATAACAGATAGTGCAGACACCAGCCTTGGCCTGCTTGGAGGTTGTCGCCCAACGCCTGCGGGAGCTGCGATAGCCACTGTTCCAGCCGGTCAGGGAAGCGCTCACCGGACTGCTCGCTCTGCTTGGCAGGCAAGCGCTCGGCTCTCGTTTCGAGGGTTGCTATCAGGGCTGCGCAATGCTTGCAGTTGAGACCAACCGGGCAGCTACAGATGCAGCTGAGCCTGCCATCGCGGGATAGCTCAAGCGATTGGCGATAGACGCTGCCAGCTGATCCGCGGCACGTCGCTTCAACGTACCGCGAATCCTCCCGCACGAGCCTGATGCGGTCCTCCGCTGCGTACTGCTGGCCCCTGGCGATAGCGTTTTCAGAAAACGGCAATCGCCATGCGGCTGGCAGGTTGGGAAGGAAGTCACCCTGCATCGGCGGGTCGGGTGGCGAGCACGAGCATCATCGGCATCGTTACGGCTTTTCCACGGACAAACGTTCGAGGAGCGCTTCAAGCGTGTTGAAGCGCTCCTCGGCACGCTCCATCGGCACCTGAAACTTGAACATCGTGGCACCTTCGAATTTGTAGCGGTTGGGCTGGCTCTGGATCAGTTTGATCAGCACCATCGGGTCGACGCTGGTGTCCGCGGCGAACTCGATACGCCCGCCCTGAGGACCTGCGTCGATCTTGGTGATACCGAGGCTGGCGGCCTGCAACTTGAGCAAGGTCAACCTGACCAGGTGCTTGGCCGGCTCCGGCAGCAGTCCGAACCGATCGATCATCTCCACTTGCAGTTCGCGCAGGCCGTTCTCATCGGCAGCATTGGCGATGCGCTTGTAGAGAATCAGGCGTGCATGCACATCCGGCAGATAATCTTCCGGGATGAGCGCCGGAACGCGCAGGTTGATTTCCGGGCCGCCGCCGAGCGGCTGGTCGAGGTTCGGCTGTTCACCTTTCTGAATGGATTTGACCGCGCGCTCGAGCATTTCCATATAGAGGGTGAAGCCGACCGCCTGGATTTGCCCGCTCTGACCATCGCCAAGCAATTCGCCCGCGCCGCGAATCTCCAGATCGTGGGTGGCGAGGACGAATCCAGCCCCGAGATCCTGCGCATTGGCGATGGCTTCCAGGCGCTTTTCGGCGTCGGGCGTCATGGCCTTGCGTGGCGGCGTCAGCAGGTAGGCATAGGCCTGGTGGTGGCTTCGGCCGACCCGGCCGCGCAGCTGGTGCAGCTGGGCCAGACCGAACTTGTCGGCACGCTCGATGATGATGGTGTTGGCGCTCGGTACGTCGATGCCCGTTTCAATAATGGTCGAGGCGATCAACACGTTGAAGCGCTTGTGATAGAAGTCGCCCATCACCTGTTCAAGCTCGCGCTCGCGCATCTGCCCGTGACCTACGCCGATGCGCGCTTCCGGGACCAGTTCGGCGAGGTCGGCGGCGCACTTCTCGATCGTTTTCACATCGTTGTGCAGGTAATAGACCTGGCCGCCGCGCAGCAGCTCGCGCAGTAGCGCCTCTTTGATCACGGAGTTTTGCTGCTCCATGACAAAGGTGCGTACTGACAGTCGACGCGCCGGCGGCGTGGCGATGATGGACAGATCGCGCATCCCCGCGACGGCCATGTTCAGCGTGCGCGGAATCGGCGTGGCGGTCAGGGTCAGAATGTCCACTTCACTGCGCAGCGCCTTGAGCTGTTCCTTCTGGCGCACCCCGAAGCGGTGCTCTTCGTCGATGATCACCAAGCCCAGATTGGTGAACTTCACATCGTCTTGCAGCAGCTTGTGCGTGCCGATGAGGATGTCTACTTTGCCTTCGGCCAACTGGTCGGCCGCGGCCTGAATTTCCTTGGCGGACTTGAAGCGGCTCATCACTTCGACGCGCACCGGCCAGTCGGCGAAACGGTCACGGAAGCTGTTGTAGTGCTGCTGCGCGAGTAGGGTGGTGGGCACCAGCACTGCCACCTGACGGCCGCTGTGCACCGCGATGAAGGCCGCTCGCATGGCGACTTCGGTCTTGCCGAAGCCCACATCGCCGCAGATAAGGCGGTCCATGGGCTTGGGCGCGAGCATGTCGTGGCGTACGGCTTCGATGGCGGCCTGCTGGTCCGGCGTTTCTTCGAACGGGAAGCCAGCGCTGAAGGTTTCGTAGTCCAGCTGCGGATCTTCGAAAGCGTAGCCTTCGCGCGCGGCGCGACGGGCATAGATGTCGAGCAGCTCCGCAGCAACATCGCGAACCTGTTCGGCGGCCTTGCGCTTGGCTTTTTGCCAGGTTTCCGAACCCAGGCGGTGCAGCGGGGCGAGGGCGTCGTCACTGCCGGTGTAGCGGGCAATCAGGTGCAGGCTGGAGACCGGCACGTAGAGCTTGGCGTCCTCGGCGTACTGCAGCATGAGGAATTCGGCGGCCTGGCCTTCGATTTCCAGCGTGACCAGGCCGTGATAACGACCGACACCGTGGTCGATGTGCACCACCGGTGCGCCTTCGCGCAGTTCGGTGAGGTTCTTGATGACGTTCTCGCCGGCATCACGCCCTTTTTCACGCCGACGGCGCTGCATGATGCGTTGGCCGAACAGCGGGCTTTCGGCGATGAGCGCAATAGCCGGATCCTGCAAAAGCAGGCCGTCGTCCAATGGCGCGATCGAGATGGCTAAACGCTCACCACTTTCGACAAACTGCGGCCAGCCTGAAACTTCCAGCGGGCGCAGCTTCAGTCGCGCCAGTAGCTCCAGCAGGACTTCACGGCGCCCAGCTGATTCGGCGGTGAAGAGTACGCGACCGGGAAATTCATCGAGGAAATGGCGAAGCGCACCGAGCGGCTCGCTGGCCTTGGCATCGATCGCCAGTTCCGGGAAGCGGCTGGCAGCGAAGCGCTCGCGGCCGATGCCGCTTTCCACATCGTCCTGGCTGGCCACGATGCGTGGCCACAGCTTCAGGTGAGCGAAGCAATCCTCGACGGCCATGAACAATTCGGCCGGCGGCAACAAAGGCCGCTCAGGGTCGACTCGACGCTCTTCGTAGCGAGTACGTACGTCTTTCCAGAAGTGCTCCGCGGCCTGCTCGATACCCGGCAGCGAAAACACCTGGGTGTCCTCCGGCAAGTAATCGAACAGGGTCGAGGTCTCGTCGAAGAACAGCGGCAGGTAGTACTCGATCCCGGCCGGGGTGATGCCGGTGGACAGATCCTGGTAGACCGGGCAACGGCGGAAATCCACATCGAAGCGTTCACGGAAGCGCGCGCGGAAGCCAGTGACCGACTCCTTCTTCAGCGGGAATTCGCGGGCTGGCAGCAAACGGATCGACTCGACCTTGTCGATCGAGCGCTGGTTTTCAGGATCGAAGGTGCGCAGCGTTTCGATTTCATCGTCGAACAGGTCGATGCGGTAGGGCAGGGGGCTGCCCATCGGGAACAGGTCGATCAGCGCGCCGCGCACTGCAAACTCGCCATGCTCGTACACCGTATCGACGCAGCGATAGCCGGCTGCTTCCAGGCGTGTGCGCATCTGTTCGACGTCAAGCTTCTGGCCGACATCCAGCACCAGACTGGAACCGAGCAAAAAACGCTTCGGGGCAAGTTTGTGTAGCGCTGTGGTAATGGGAACTACCAGAACGCCGTGAGTCAGCTCTGGCAGCTGATAGAGCGCTGCAATCCGTTGGGAAATGATGTCCTGATGCGGTGAAAAAACGTCATAGGGCAGCGTCTCCCAGTCGGGAAAGTGCAGGACCGGCAAGTCGGGCGCAAAGAAGGCAAGCTCTTCCTGCAGGCGTTCGGCGCTCTGGCTGTCGGCGGTCAGAAGGAGAGTGAATCGATCTGCGTTGCTGGCAGCTTCGGCAATGGCCAGGCTCAGCGCAGCTCCAGGAAGGTTGCCCCAGGTTTGCTTGCCGCTGGCGGCAGGCATGGGCGGAAGGCGCAATACGGACACGAGTGGGCGTGGCTCCGGTCGATAAAAAATGGACCGCCGGGATTGTAACTATCCGCGCGGAACGCTGTCAGTGTTTCGGCTGCACAGATTGCCGACGCTAGGGGGCGGCGGCATAATGTAGCCCTTTTTCTCAGCCCCTACATGTTGGAAGGAACTGCCCGTGACTCAGAAG
>CETJ01039616.1_pt1 | contig 56119 bp, 52 predicted proteins | sample 531341 | NCBI WGS metagenome assembly CETJ01 (sample SAMEA2622677, study PRJEB7988) | marine metagenome | isolation source: saline water (ENVO:00002010), including | reverse complement strand
TCATCTTCTCAGGAGTTGAAGCCTCCGCGAAACCCGGGGCGGTTCACCAGTGCGGTCAGCAGGGCTACCGCGCTGCCGTTGCTGGCCAGCAGTGACAGGTCCGCCTGCATGCCCACGGTGATGAAAAACAGGCCCAGCAGCAGCCCCTTGAATGGCTCGATCTGCGACTCCAGCTCGTGACGGTATTCGGAATCGGCCAGCAGCAGGCCGGCCAGAAACGCGCCCAGTGCCATCGACACGCCAACCATGTCCATCAGCCAGGCGGTGCCGATCACCACCAGCAACGCGGTGGCGGTGGAGACCTCCTGCAGACCGGTGCGGGCGACCACGCGGAACAGCGGGCGCAGCAGATAGCGTCCGCCGATTACGATGACGGCGATGCTGCCGAGCACCTCAGCGGTTCGCACTAGCGGGTTGCCGTCAGCACTGCCCTCTGGCTGTACGCCCAGCAACGGAATCAGCGCGATCAGCGGGATGGCTGCGATGTCCTGAAACAGCAGTACGGCAAAGGCCTGGCGGCCGTGCGGGCTGTTGAGCTCTCGCCGTTCGGCCAGCAGCTGCAGGCCGAATGCGGTGGACGACAGGGCCAGACCCAGGCCGAGAATCAGCGCGGTCTGCAGCGGTTGGGCAAACACCAGCCAGGCGAGCAGTGCCATCACGCTTGCGCACAGCAGCACCTGAGCAAGTCCGGTGCCGAACACCGCGCGGCGCATGACCCACAGGCGTTTGGGCGACAGTTCCAGGCCGATGATAAACAGCAGCAGGACAACGCCCAGCTCGGAGACATGGCTCATGCTTTCCGGGTGCGCGATCAGTGCCAGTGCACCGGGGCCGATGATCACACCCGCCGCCAGGTAACCAATTACAGCGCCCAGACGCAGGCGTTTGGCCAATGGCACCGCGATGACGGTGGCGAGCAGAAGGACGACAACGACCTGCAGAATGCTGCCCGGTTCATGCATGAAGAGATACCCGAAGGGAGATTGGCTGGGGGAGGTGGCAAGAGCTTGCCAGACGGCCAATTCTAGGCCCTCGCAGGCCTGCTGCTCAATGCGCCGCAGACGCTTTTTTAACCGCCACGCTGCAGGTCCACTTGCGCAGGGCGGACCAGGCGCAGCGTGTCCGCCGTTCGACCCCGGTGGCCAACGCTTTGCGTTGACCACCCTACAGGCGACCTGTCGCAGGGCTCGATGACGATGCCGTGCCAATGCGGGGATAATGCGTAGGGCGGACTAAGCGCAGCGTGTCCGCCGTTCAGCTCCGGTGGCCAACGCGGTGCGTTGACCACCCTACAGGCGAATTGTCGCAGGGCTTGGCGAAGCAGTCGATGACGATGCTGGGTCACGGCGGTGATAATACGTAGGGCGGACTAAGCGCAGCGTGTCCGCCGCGCCCCCACATTTTCAGACAGAACAGAGGTCAACCAGCACGACATGGCAATTTTGCAGCGCATCAGACAGCTCGGTGCATGGCTCGGGTTGCGCCCGCGTGGCGAGCAGGAGCGGGAGGTCGAGCGCCTGCGCGATGATTTCGGGCTGATCCGGGTGACCGAGCTTGGCGAGCTGCGCTATCTGTTCTTTGGCGAGCAGACCGAGCAAAGCTGCGGGCTGATCGGCAATCCGGCCTGGCTGGAGTACGACTACACCCGCGCCATGCTGCTGGCCGGCTACTGGCTGGAGGATACGCAGCGGGTGCTGGCGCTGGGCCTCGGTGGCGGCTCGCTGGTCAGCGCGGTGCTGACCCATCTGCAACCGCAGCAGATCACCGCCGTGGAGCTGCGCCCCGGTGTGGTGGAGGTAGCCCGGCGCTGGTTCGGCCTGCCGGATGATCCGCGACTGACCGTGCTGATCGACAGCGCCGAGAAGGTCATTGCGCGCGAGCAGGCCAGTGCCGACCTGGTGCTGCTCGACCTGTACATGGAGGGCGGGATCACCGCCCTGCAATTGCGTATGGACTTTCTCGAACAGTGCCATGCGGTGCTGCGCCCGGGCGGGCTGATGGTGGTTAACCAGTGGCAGTTGGGCCATTCCGGGCAGCCCTACGCGGCAGAGCGGCTGCAGAAGCTGTTTGGTGACCGCTATCTGCAGGTGGAAGTCGAGGAAGGCAATATCGTGCTGTTTATTCCACAGGCCGGCGAGTTGCCGCTGGATCAGGATACGATGCGCCGCTGGGCAGACAGCCTGGAGCCGCAGCTCGGGTACAGCCTGCGCCCCTATGTGGAAGTGCTGCGCAGAGCCGAAGACGCTATCCCTGCTGCCGACTGCCGGTAAACTGCAGCTGGCTGCCGCAACGGCGACACAGATAACGCGAGCCACGGGCAACCCGGGCGTGGCGTTGCGCGGTAAAGGGCATCGGGTCCGGGCAGGCGCAGCGGTACAGGTAACGGGTGACCCGCCGGGTTGGCACCGCGTAGTTGTGGCAGCGATTGGCGGGCAGACCATACAGCCCGATCATCAGGCCCTGCCACTCCCGGCCGTGCGGGCGAATGCGATGCCCGTACAGTTGATGGGCAATCAGGTGAGCGACCTCGTGCGCCACTGTGTGCTGCAGGAAGTGGTCCTGGTTCTCGCGGTACATGCGGCCGTTGAAACGCAGCAGGTTGCGATCCAGATAGGCAACCCCTGCGCGCTGGCCACGCAGATCCAGTTCAATATCGGGGCGCGGAAAACGGCGGCGAAAGTGCTGCTCTGCCAGTTGGTAGCATTCCTCGGTGCGGGCGATTACGCGGTCCATCGACTCAGAACACCCCGTTGTCGAGACCGGCAGCCAGATACAGCCCCAATTCTTCTACCTGCTGCTCAAATCCGTCCTGCCAGTCGCCGCGCAGGGTCAGTGGTTCCTGCACCCAATTCCAGCGCAGCCCGGTGACGATCGACTCGACGGCGCGGCGAGTGCCGGTGCCATCCATACCGGCGCGGATATACAGCGCACAGGGCAGCCCCTGCTTTTGTTCCAGCACCGGGTAATAACAGCGGTCGAAAAAGTCCTTCAGCGCGCCGCTCATGTAGCCGAGATTCTCGGTCGTACCGAGCAGAATCGCATCGGCCGCCAGTACGTCGTCAGGTTGCGCCTCCAGCGGCGGTACCCAGCGTGCGTCTACCTGCTCGATATCGGCATGGCTGGCGCCGCGCAGCGCCGCTTCGGCCAGTCGCCGGGTATTCGGCGACGGCGCGTGGGCGACGATCAGTAACTGTTTGCGAGGCATGGCGCTCAACCTTGCCGGCTGTTCCACAGCCGCGACACGGCGCGGTCGCTGCCCAGCCAGGCAATCAGCAAACCTGCCAGGCCGATCAGGCCGAACACGGCGACCGGCAGCAGGAAGAACGGATCGCTGCCGGAGGGCAGCAAGACCGCCAGGCCGATGGCGATGGTCAGAAACAGGGCGCACATGATGACCAGAATCAGGCGACTTTTGGGCGCGTAGTGGAATGGCTCGTCGCCGCGTTCCAGCGGGGCGAGCAGGGGAGCGCACAGTGTGCGGGCGTGATCTTTGAGTGTGGCCATGCGGAAGTCTGTGTCTCTGCGAGGAACCTTTCGGCGAGTGTAACCCGACGGCTCCGCCGCGCAAACCGGCCAGGACCGCTTCCGGTCATGCGCTGGTCATCGCGGACCTGATGGGGTAGGGTGTTTACAGCTGAATATAAATATCCGTGGGTCACCAAGACCCCTATTTGCACCCCCCTACCTGCCTGGAACCGATCCACCGTTTGGGAGACGCGGCTCCATGATCAGGCTTTTGTTGCCCATCGCGGCACTGCTCTGCGGCATTGCGTTGCTGCTGCTGGGCACCGGACTGCTCAATACTCTGCTGGCCTTGCGTGGCAGTGCCGAGCAGTTCAGTGATCAGACCCTGGGTTTACTCGGCTCGGCCTACTTTGCCGGTTTCATCCTCGGCACCTGGCTGTGCCCGCGGCTGATCCGGCGCATGGGGCATGTGCGCGCCTTCACCTTTCTCGCCGCTGCCGAAGCGGCCTGTGTACTCATTCATCTGCTGTGGATTCAACCTGGCCTGTGGCTGTTGCTGCGGGTGATCACCGGCGTGGCGCTGGTGGGCATCTATACCGTGATCGAAAGCTGGCTCAACACCCAGGCGCCGCCCGAGCGCCGCGGCCAGGTGTTTGCCTGCTATATGGCAGTCAACCTCGGCGCGCTGGCGCTGGCCCAGCAGATGCTGAACTGGGACAGCCCGCTGACCTTTACCCTGTTTGCCGTAGCCGCGACCTTCATCGTACTCGCGGTGATGCCGGTGTCGGCCACCCGCCTGCCGCAACCGGTAATTGACGATACCCCGCCACTGAAGCTCGCCAGGCTCTGGCAGGCGGCGCCGGTGGCCTGTGCCGGCGCGGTGCTGTCGGGCCTTGGCATGGGCGGATTCTGGGGTCTGGGGGCGGTCTATGCCGCGCGCATGGAAATGGATACCGCGCAGATCGCCGGCTTTGTGTCGTTGGTGATCCTTGCTGGCGCATTGGCCCAGTGGCCGATGGGGCGCCTGTCCGACAGTATCGACCGGCGCCGGGCACTGGTGATCATCGCCGGTTTGGCGGCGGCAGGCGGGGTGCTGATGGCGTTGCTCGGCCCGTTCGGTCTCTGGTTGCTGGTGGCGGCGGCGATTTTCGGCGCGGGTGCCTTCTCGGTGTATCCGGCGGTTGTGGCGCATCTGATCGATCACTTACACCAGGAAGATATTCTCTCGGGCAACGCCTCTCTGCTGATGCTGCATGGCCTTGGGGCTGCGGTTGGCCCGGCGCTGGCCGGTGCCCTGATGGGAATCACGGCTGCATCGGCGTTGCCGCTGTTTTTTGCCCTGATGTTCTCACTGATTGCGGTCTATGCCCTGCGTCATCTGCGCCAGGGCGATGACCGGATTGTCGATGGCGCGGCGCATCAGGTCCCGATGGTGCGCACCTCGACCGCGGTACTGGAAATGATGCTGGAAGAGGCAAGTGGTGACGAGGTGGCAGGCAGCAATCACGCGGCGGACGGTCGGGAGACCGCCCGCGATGAATTCGAGCAGCAAGATGGAGATCACGCCCATGATGTTGGCAACCGACCTTGATGGAACCTTTCTGGCAGGCGATCCGGACAACCGGCAGCGCCTGTATCAACTGATCAACGCACACCCCGGTATCACTCTGGTGTTCGTGACGGGACGGGGGTTGGAGGTAGTGGTGCCATTGCTCTCCGATCCGGCCATTCCGCGACCGGACTACATCATCTGTGATGTGGGTGCGACCCTGGTTGATGGCGAAACCCTGCAGCCGGTCTACCCGGTGCAGAGCGAAATAGAGCAGCGCTGGCCGGGCGAGCAGGTGGTCGCCCAGCGGATGGCCGGCTTCCCCGGACTGGAACGTCAGGAAGTACCCCAGCAGCGCCGCTGCTCCTGGTTCTGCGAACCGGGTGCGGTGACCGAGCGGGTACACAAGGCAGCGGATGAGCTGGGCTGTGATCTGCTGTTTTCCGCCGGCATGTATCTGGACTGCCTGCCCAAGGGGGTAAACAAGGGCTCGACGCTGCGTCGGCTGGTTGAGCATCTGGGTGAGTCGATGGACCGGGTGCTGGTAGCCGGCGACACCCTGAATGACCTGTCCATGTACGAGCAGGGCTTCATGGGCGTGTGCGTGGGCGAATCGGAGCAGGGGCTGCTGGACGCCACCGCTGATCGGGCCAAGGTGCTGCATGCGCGCCTGAGCGGCTGCGGCGGGATTCTGGAGGCGGTTTCGCACTTCGGCTTTCTTGGCCCGCTCGGTGTGGATTCCGAGCTGCGTGATCTGCAGATCAAGGGCAAGGCGGACCTGGTGATGGTGTATCACCGCTTGCCTTACGAGGAAGTGATCGAGGACGGTAAGCTGGTGCGCCGTCCGCCCACATCGCCCAACGGCATCCTGCCAACCCTGCTGAGTTTCTTCGGTGGCGACCAGCCCGGCTCCTGGGTGGCCTGGTCGATTCACGACCCGCGCCAGCGCGAGGCCTTCGAGGTGCACACCAAGGTGGATGCCGAGCGTTATCCCAATCTGGTAGCGGCGCGGGTTGCACTGACCAAGGACGATGTCGACGTGTTCTACAAGCGCTTTTCCAAGGAGGCGTTCTGGCCCACCCTGCACACCTTCTGGGAGCGGGCGGTGTTTCGCGAGGAGGACTGGGCGGTGTTCCTCAAGGTGAACCGGCTGTTTGCCGAGCGCACTGCGGCAGAGGCGGCTGAGGGCGCGGTAGTCTGGCTGCACGACTACAACCTGTGGATGGTGCCGGCGTTTCTGCGCTCGCTGCGGCCGGATCTGAATATCGCCTTCTTTCACCATACCTACTTCCCGTCGGCTGACGTATTCAACGTGCTGCCCTGGCGGCGCGAGATCATCGGCAGCCTGCTGCAGTGCGATTACATCGGCTTTCACATACCGCGTCAGGCCGAGAACTTTGTCGACGTGGCCCGCGGCGTCGCGCCGCTGGAGGTGCTGGAGGAAAAGGGCTGCGCGCCGCGCTATCTGACCTACGGCTGCGCCGTCGGGCTGGACCGCATGACCAGCTGCATCAGTGTGCACGGCCGCGAGATCGGTCTGGGCGCGCATCCGGTCGGACTGGATATCGGCCGCGTGCAGAAGGTGATCGACAGCGATCACTGCCAGCAGCTGATCGGCGAGCTGCGTGAGCAACTGCAGGGGGTGCGGGTGGTGCTGTCGGTCGAGCGGCTGGATTACACCAAGGGCACCTATGCCAAGCTGCTGGCCTTTGAAGCGCTGCTGGATGCCCACCCGGAGCTGATCGGCAAGGTCACGCTGATTACCATCTGCGTGCCGGCCGCCCGGGAGATGACGGTCTATGACGAGCTGATCAGCCAGATCGAGCAGGCGGTCGGGCGTATCAACGGGCGCTTCTCGAGGGTCGGCTGGACGCCGGTGCAGTTCTTCTATCGCGCGGTGCCGTTCGAGGATCTGGTGGCCTATTACCTGATGGCCGATGTGATGTGGATTACCCCGCTGCGCGACGGTCTGAATCTGGTCGCCAAGGAATATGTCGCAACCCAGGGGCTGTGCCAGGGCAGTGGGGTGCTGGTGCTGTCGGAGTTTGCCGGCGCGGCGGCCGAGCTGCACGGGGCGCTGCTGACCAATCCGCATGATCCCCATGACCTGCGCGACACCCTCTACATCGGCCTGACGCTGGGCAAGGCCGAGCGGCTGGCACGCTTGCGCGAATTGTTTGGCGTGGTGCAGTACAACGACATTCGCCGTTGGGGCGATGAGTTTCTGCAGGCGGTGCGCCAGCGCCGTGAGGCTGCGAGCGCTCTGGAGGCTGACGAGGTGGGGGAGGTTGCCTGAGGCGGGGCTTGCCGACCGGGAACCCGGTCGGCAAGTGTGGTCAGGTGCTGATCAGTTCACGATCTGATTGATCTGATACACCGCAGTGGTGCCGCTGACCTCGTTGCCGATGACCAGCAGCGCCTCGCCGTTGGGCGAATCTTCCGGGGCAATGAATACCAGACCTTCCGGACCCAGGTCACCGGCTGTCGCCAGCACGGTGGACGGGTCTGCGGTGGTCCAGTCTTCGCGGGTGTTGAGGTAATCCACCAGCACCGGAGCGGTCGGGTCGGTGATGTCCCAGGCCATGACACCGCCAATGCGCTCCAGACCGATGAAGGCAAAGGTCTTGTTGCCAAGCTGGCCGACGGTCACGCCTTCCGGTTCCGGCCCTTTGTTGTCGCTGCGGTTGTCGAAGGTATCGCCTTCATCATGGGTGGCGTTGAAATAGTCGCTGCACGGAATGGTGCGGTTGGCGCCGAGCATGCACGCATCACTGGCGAAATACTGCTCGAGCTGGTCGCCGGAATCCCACACCAGTTGGCCCTCGCTGTCACGGATCGAGAACGAGCGAGCGCCGTAGGCATAGAGGTTGTCGTACATCAGCCGGTCACCGGCGAGGTTCTGGTTGCCGGACGCGTCGAACAGCACCGGATCGCCGTTGGCGTCCTTGCGGTAGCCGTCGGTCCAGGCCACGGTCAGGCGGCCGAGGTTTTCATCGGCGCGGCAGTCACCCGGATCGGCAGCGGTCGCGCCACAGTAGGCGAAGGTGGTCGGGTTGAGCAGGGCGCCGGCGGCCAGGTCGCGCAGCTGCGGCGGCAGGTCGTCGCCGGCACGGCGGTCGAAGCCGCTGACGTGAACCAGATGCTTGACGCGGAACTCTTCAACAAAGCCCTTGCTGGCATCGCCATCCCAGTAAGCCTGGTCGTCTTCACCCCAGGCGCGGGAGTCGCCCTCGTTGGCGGTGACCAGCAGGGTTTCGCCGTCGACCTCGTAGGCGGCGATGCTGTCTGGTTGGTACATGCCGAGTACGCCAGGCCAGGTGTCGATGTTGATGGCGTCGTCGGAGTCACTGACGTCCAGACCATTGCCTGCGGTGCCGTGATCCTTGTAGCCCAGCGGCAGGATATCGGTGACAGTGGCCGTGGCGATGTCGACCTTGGCCAGCGCGTTGTTCTCCTGAAGCGATACCCAGGCGGTGCTGCTGTCGCTGGAGATGGCAATGTATTCCGGCTCCAGATCCTGCTCGACGCTGGCATCCGGGCCGTAGATCCGCACGCCAGCGCTGCGCAGGGTATCGGCCTGGGTGTTGAAGGCACTGAATCCGGCGGTGCGCACGTCAACGAGCTGACCTTCCGAGACGCCCAGAATGCTGATCGAGCCCACCGGATCGATCTGATAGTCGGTGCTCGGCTCGCCTTCGTTGGCGGTCAGCACATACTCGCCATCCGGGGTAAAGGTGACCATGTCCGGCTGGGCGCCGACCTGCTCATAGCCAAGCATTTCCAGGCTGGTAGCGTCGAACAGGGCGACCCAGCCGTTGTCGGTTTTGGTGGGTGCTTCGACGGCCACGGCCAGATAGCCACCCTTGTAGGCGATACTGTTGACCACGGCGCCTTCGGTGATGGATTCGACTGTCAATTCCTGCAGCAGCTCCGGGTTGGCCGGGTCGGCGGCGTTGAGCACATCGACGGCACCCTTTTGCGCATTGACGATGAAGATGCGCTGGTTGACCGGATCGAAGGCCGGAATTTCAGCGGCGCTGGCGCCGAAGATGTTGGCACTGTAGCGGCCGAGATAATTCAGCGTGATGCTGTCGGGTGTGATCACCTCGGGGGCATCGTTATCGTCGCCGCTGCTGCTCTTGCAGCCGGCCAGGGTGGCCAGCAGGGCCGCGCTGGTCGCAGCCATCATCCATTTTTTCATTGTCTGTTGCCTGTACGGGGTTCACGAAGGATGACAGTGATACACACAGGCGATGACATGGGGTTGTCAGTCTGATGGCAGAGTGATGACAGGCGTGGAGGGGAGGGTATGTGGCGGCTCTGTTACACTCGGGCACATGATTGATGTGCAACCCGACATGCTGCTCCCCGACGCCTTTGATGAGGGCTTGCTGCAACTGCTGCACGGCCATCCGGCAGGGCTGAGCGAATATGCCCTGTTGCAGGCACTGGCCGAGCGCTTTCCTGATTCACTGTTTGCCGAACCGGGAGTGCTGCGCGACCCGTTGCAGTTGTTTCGGGTGCACTTTCTGCTGTTTCACCAGCTCTACCAGTTGGCCGACCAGCTGGGTGACGACGGCCTGACGCTGCAGATCCATGCCCTGAATATTCAGGTTCGGCCACGCGCCTCCGGCACTGAGGCGCTGCAGGTCGATGACCCGCTGCGGCGTTATTACCTCGACTGGGCGCAGTGGCGTACGACCAACCGGGATGACGTGGAGCAGCTGATCGACAGCTTCTGGCGTCGCCGCGCGCCGGTGTCCGCGCCAGAGGTGGATGCGGCGCTGGCCGTGCTGGGGCTGGAGCCGGGCGCCGACGCCGTGGCGTGCCGGCGGCAGTACCGACGCATGCTCAGCGTTCATCACCCCGACCGGGGTGGCAGCACCGCGCGTGCGCAGGAAATCAACCAGGCCATGCTAATTCTGCAACGCTATTACGGCAAAAGCTGAAGTCGCCAATCTCTCTAAGCAAACCACCTTACTTCATTTTCTTTTTGGCTATAGTCAATGCAGGGCGCGGGTAACCCCGCAGTCCGCTTGCTCTGCCGGCTGTTGTCGTGCGGAGCCGAATAATAACCAGGAGGTCAGACCATGATCCATCACGTACTGGGGCTATTCACTCATCCCGATGAGGAATGGAAGGAAATCAAGGGCGAAGACGAAAGCATTGGCCACATGTATCTCACCCATGTGCTTGTGCTTGCCGCCATTCCGGTCATCTCGGCCTATATCGGCACCACCCAGGTGGGCTGGACGATAGGCACGGAGGACCCGGTCAAGCTGACGCAGGCCAGCGCCCTGCAGATGACGGTGCTGTCCTATATCGCCATGCTGGCCGGCGTTGCCGTGATGGGCGCCTTCATTCACTGGATGGCGCGCACCTATGATGCCAATCCAACCTTCAACGATTGCGTGATCTTCGCCGCTTACACCGCCACGCCGCTGTTCATTGCCGGCCTTGCTGCGCTGTATCCGAGCCTGTGGCTGGGCATGCTGGTGGGCACGGCAGCAATCTCCTACACGGTGTACCTGCTGTATCAGGGCATTCCGATCTTTATGGACATCCCCAGTGACGAGGGCTTCCTGTTCTCCAGCTCCGTGCTTGCCGTGGGTCTGGTGGTGTTGGTTGCGATGATTGCGACCTCGGTCATCTTCTGGGGATTCGGCGTCGGTCCCGTTTATCTTCGCTGAGTGGTTTGGGGACCCCTCGGCGTCATTCCCGGCCTGCCTGAGCCAGCAACAATCCCCGTCAGCACTGCTGACGGGGATTGTTGTTTTTATGTACAGCAGATTTCAGTAGAATGCCCGTTTTTGCCGAGCCGGTACCCCGTCCATGAGCCACCTGAGCGTTAACCAGAACAAGCTGCAGAAACGTCTGCGTCGTCTGACTGCCGAGGCAGTGACCGATTACAACATGATCGAAGACGGCGACAAGGTGATGGTCTGCCTGTCAGGCGGCAAGGACAGCTACACCATGCTCGACATGCTGCTGTACCTGCAGAAGGTGGCGCCGATCAAGTTCGAGCTGGTGGCGGTCAATATGGACCAGAAGCAGCCGGGCTTCCCTGAAGAGGTGCTGCCGGCCTACCTCGAGAGCATTGGCGTGCCGTATCACATCCTTGAGCGCGACACCTATTCGATCGTCAAGGAGAAGATTCCGGAGGGCAAGACGACCTGTTCGCTGTGCTCGCGCCTGCGCCGCGGCAACCTGTATACCTTCGCCGACGAGATCGGTGCGACCAAGATGGCACTGGGTCACCATCGTGACGACATCGTTGAGACCTTCTTCCTCAACATGTTCTTCGGCGGCAACCTCAAGGCGATGCCGCCCAAACTGCGCTCCGACGATGGCCGCAACGTGGTGATTCGCCCGCTGTCCTACTGCAACGAAGTGGATATCGAAGCGTATGCCACGTTGCAAAACTTCCCGATCATCCCGTGTAACCTGTGTGGCTCGCAGGAGAACCTGCAGCGCAAGGTAGTCAAGGAAATGCTGCAGGGCTGGGAGAAGGCCAACCCGGGGCGGGTGGAAAATATCTTCCGGGCGCTGAAAAACGTCCAGCCCTCACAGTTGGCCGACACCGCGTTGTTCGATTTTGCCAGTCTGCGTATCGACGAGCAGGCTGCCTCGCGCGTTCTGAGCGTAATGAACCTCTGAGCCCGGGAGTTGCCGATGCAGGATTACCGCTGGCTGCACGAGTACTGTCTCAACCGCTTCGGATCGGCTGCTGCACTTGAAGCGCGCCTGCCTCAGGTCAGGAGTGCCGAGCAGTTACGCGTGATCAGCGACGACCGCTATCTGTCGATGATCGCTCTGCGGGTGTTCCGCGCCGGCCTCAAGCACAGTGTGGTGGATGCCAAGTGGCCGGCCTTTGAAGAGGTGTTCTTTGGCTTTGATCCGGAGAAGGTGGTGCTGATGAGCGCCGAGCACCTGGAGCGGCTGATGGCCGACACCCGGATCATTCGCCACCTGGGCAAGCTGCGCAGTGTGCCGCGCAATGCGCAACTGGTGCTGGATCTGCGTGCCGAATACGGCTCGGTGGGCAATCTGATCGCCGATTGGCCGGTGGACGATATTATCGGGCTCTGGCGGTTGCTGGCCAAGCGCGGCGCCCAACTGGGCGGGCTTTCGGCACCGCGGCTGCTGCGCATGGTTGGCAAGGATACCTGGGTCGCCACCGATGACGTGGTTGCCGCGCTGAAGGCGCAGGGCATCATCGACAAGGCGCCGACCAGTCAGCGCGATCAGGCCACCGTGCAGGCCGCCTTCAATCAGTGGCGGGCGGAAAGTGGACGGCCGCTGTGCCAGCTGTCCATGATGCTGGCGTATACCGTCAACCATTGAACTGTGTTTTCTGAATTCTCCATAAAAGCTGCTCGCTTGGCACATGAAGTTAAAGTAAATTCTTGACCTCGCGCCGATCCCGGTGCATTTTTTGATCAGAACCCCTGTGCTGGAGGTGGCCGGATGCGGCTCGCTGGACTGCTGACATTGTTGATTGCTGCCCTGCTGGCAGGCTGCTCCAGTGCCCCGCCGGCGCCAGTCACCGTGAGCGTGCCGAGCCCGGTTGAGTCCATCCCCGACTATGAACTCAAGCGTCACGATGTGGTGTTCCAGGCGTTCAGTCTGGTCGGCACTCCCTACCGCTGGGGCGGCAGTTCGCCGGCAACCGGATTCGACTGCAGCGGCCTGATTCAGTACGTCTACCGCGAAGCGGCGGGTGTAAGTCTGCCGCGCACCACCTCGGACCTCTACAACATGAAGGTATCCAGACCCCCGGAAAACTCGCTCGCGCCGGGTGATCTGGTGCTGTTTGCGATGAACGGCGGGCGGGTGAACCATGCGGGCATCTACATCGGCGATGGGCGTTTTCTGCATGCGCCCAGCAGCGGTGGCGTGGTGCGTGTGGACGAACTCGAATCCTCCTTCTGGCAGCGCAGCTTCAAGGGTGCGCGCCGGGTACTGGGCAGTCTCTGAGTCCCTATGGCGAACCCTCCGCCAGACCCCGCGCGCTGTCCATTCTGTGCCGGCAGCAATGCCTGCGCCGCTGACAGCGGCAGCTGCTGGTGCTTTGCGCTGACGGTGCCGCAAGGGCTGCTGGCGCTGGTGCCCGAGGCGCAGCGCAACCGGGCCTGCATCTGTCAGCGTTGCATCCAGTCGTTTGTGGCTGATCCGCCGGGTTTTGCCGCGCGTTTCAGTCGGCGCTGAGCTCTGGCTTGCGCAGCAGCGCGACATCGGCACCGATCAGTTCCAGCTCTGCCTGCCATTTTGCCGCCAGCCAGCGGAAGCTCTGTTCGCTGAAAAAGCTGATGTGGGTCGGATCGCTCTTGTAGTGCCAGCGGCTGAAGGCCTCCGGACTGATAACCCGCTTGGTCATCAGGCCGAGCCAGCCGCCCGGTTTCAGGTACTGCCACAGCTGCTCAAGCACCTCACGCGGGGCGGCCAGATGCTCGACCACCTCGGTTGCGGTGATGAAATCCCATTGCTGGCGCAGGGCGTCGGGGTTGGGGTGATAGTAGAGATCGTGCAGGGCAACCTGATGGCCGTGTTCGCGCAGCATCATGGCCAGCGCCGGCCCCGGGCCGCAGCCGAAATCCAGGCCGCTGCCGGCGGCCGGCAGGCGCGTCAGCAGGGGCTCTGCCAGGCGTGAGAGAAAGCGTCGATAGCCCGGATCATCCGGGTGGTTTTCGTGGCGGTCGTACTCGGCCTTTTCCTGCTCGGCGGTCAGCTGCCAGCAGGCCGGTACATGCACCATCAGGCACTGCTCGCACTGCCAGTAGCTGCGCTTGCGATCATCCAGCAGCCAGTGGCTTGCGGCGCCGCAGAGCGGGCAGGGCAGTGCCTCGTGTTGCTCGCTCACAGCGGTTTGATGCGGTCGATCAGACGGCCGGAGTCGGCCAGCTCGAGAAATTCATCGCCGAGGCGCTGGCTCTCGCTCATCGCCTTGCGCCAGTAGGCTTCACGGCCGTCGTTGTCATAGACGTAGCGGTTGAAGTCCTTGCGGTCGGGCAGCTTGCGATGCGGCAGGCGCTCAAGATACTCGGGTGAGGGGGCCAGCAGCAGCACGTCGCGCAGCTGCTCTGCATTGTGCTTGCGCCAGGGAATGGTCTTGTCGAACCAGCCGGGCACCACGCGATCAATAAAGTGCGGGTAGAGGATCACGCCGGGGGCGGTGTAGGGCAGGTCGAGGTGGTAATCCAGCAGGCCGCCGTCGCGGTAAACACCGGGCGCGGCGCCGGGTATGTCGCGTACGGCTTCCATGACCATGGGGATCGAGCCCGACGCCAGCAGGGCCGAGCGCAGATTCTGCGGCGTCAGCTCCACGTGCGCGCTGGTGAAGTCGCGCAGTTCTGCCAGCTCCGGCAATTGCCGCGGATCGTGCAGAATGACGCGCTCGAAGAAGCGCCCCAGATGGCGGCGGCCCAGCAGGTTGGCACCGATCACGCCACCGAGGCCCAGCGCCAAACGCGCGCGCGAATCATGTCGCAGCAGCCCGCGGCTTTTCACCACGACGATATTGAGACGGTAGTTGGGGTTGCTGAGGATGGCCTCAAACTGCCCCTGCAGCAGCTCGTCGATCATCTGGCCGCAGGCGGCGCTGATGGTCTGGATGGTGACACCCTTGGGGAAGCGCATGGCGGTATAGAGTTCGCCCAGCTGGCGCAGGGTGTGCACCGGGTCAGGCATGCAGGCACTGGCGAAGCGCCAACTGCCGATCGAGGCGCCGATCAGGCTGCGCGGCTGGGGCGCGCGTGGCAGCCACTCGCCGAACAGGGCCAGGTCGAGCCCCTGAATGCCCAGCGCCTTGGGGCCGCCAGCCGCACCGGGGATCATATGGACGTCGGCTGGCTGTAACCCGTTGTTGCGGATATGCTCAATGGCGCGATGCCCTGCTCGCAGCGTCAATGCCGGAGCGCGAACCTGGATAGCTGTCATGCGGTAAGGGGTCCCTTGGAGTGCGCGGCCAATTTTAAGGTTGGTTTCAGCTCGGCGCTATAGTCTGAGACTGTCTAAACGCAACGGAGGAATCCAACATGTACAAACACATTCTCGCTCTTTCCTGTTCTGCAATCCTGGCGCTGGGCAGTTCTGCACTGCTGGCCGACGACGATGTGCGCATGGATGAAGTCAACGGGCTGGTGGAACAGGGTACCATTCAATCCCTGGAAAGCCTGAACGAAAAGGCATTGGCGGTGCAACCCGGCACCATCACTGACACTGACCTGGACAAGCACTATGGCCGTTTTATCTATGAAGTCGAAATCCGCGACGCCCAGGGGCAGGAGTGGGATATTGACCTGGATGCGTCCAATGGTGATGTGCTCGAACACCGTCGCGACGACTGATCGGTCGCGCAGTTCTCTGCCGGCCCTGTTGCTGGGTGCGCTGGTGCTGCTGCCAGGGGTGGCGGCAGCACACGACCTCAGTCAGGACGAAGCACTGGCACTAACCGAGCAGGGGCGCATCCTACCCCTGCCGGTGTTTATCGAAGACGCGCTGACGCGGTTCCCCGGCCGTTTTCTGGAAGCCGAGCTGGAGCTTGACGACGGGCGTTATATCTATGAGCTGGAGCTGGTGACCCGTGATCGCCGGGTCATGGAGCTGGAATACGATGCTGTCAGCGGCGAGCTGCTGGATGCGGAAGAGGACGACTGATGCGCCTGCTGCTGGTGGAAGACAATGTGGCGCTGGCCGATAGCCTGTGCAGCGTGCTGAAACGCGCCGGGTATGCGGTGGACTGGCGTACCGATGGCCGCGATGCCGTGGTGCTGGGCGAGCAGGAGCCTTACGACCTTGCCATTCTCGATCTTGGCCTGCCCGGTATGGACGGGCTGGAGGTGCTGCAGCGCTGGCGTGCAGCCGGCAGTAGCCTGCCGGTACTGATTCTGACCGCCCGCAGCCGCTGGACCGAGCGTGTGGAGGGGCTGCAGGCCGGGGCCGACGATTATCTGACCAAACCCTTTCACAATGAGGAACTGCTGTTGCGGGTGCAGGCGTTGCTGCGCCGCGCCCACGGTCGGGTGCCCCAGGCGCTGCTCAGCGTCGCCGGGTTGCAGCTGGACGAGGCGCAGCAGCAGGTGCGGGTCGGAGATGCCGAACCGCTCAGTCTGTCGGCCAGTGAATTCAAACTGTTGCGCTACTTCATGCTCAATCCGGGCAAGGTGCTGTCGAAGACGCAACTGGCCGAGCACCTGTATGACTACGAGGATGAGCGCGACTCCAATGTGATCGAGGTACTGATCAATCATCTGCGCCGCAAGCTGGGTCGCGAAGCGATCGAAACGCGCCGTGGCCAGGGCTATGTACTGGTCGGGCGCGGCGAATGAGGTCGATCAGCCGCAGGCTGGCGGCCACGCTGGTACCGCTGCTGTTGTGCAGTGTGCTGCTGATCGTGCAGGGCAGTGTCTGGCTGTATGACCGCGCCCAGCGCAATTATCTGACCCTGCTGCTGCAGCGCGAAACCGACAGCCTGCTGGCGGCGCTGACGGTTGGCCCCGACGGCCTGTTTCTGGATCTGGACAAGATTGATCCGGATTACCGTAGGCCGTATTCCGGGCGCTATTTCGTTGTTCAGGGGCGTGAGAAATGGCGTTCGCGTTCGCTCTGGGATAATCGTCTGCCGCTGCCCGGGGATGGCTTGCAGAGCGGTCTTCTGCCCGGCCCGCAGGGGCAGGAGCTGCTGGTGTGGTCTGGTGAATACCGCAAGGCGGGGGAGCCGGTGACCATCAGCGTGGCGCTCGATTATCAGCCGTTGATGACCGAGTTTCGGCGGGCCAGCATCTGGATCAGTGCTCTGGCTGTGCTGGTGACGCTGCTGGCGGTATTGATACAGCAGTGGCTGCTGCGGCGCTCGTTGTTGCCGCTGCGGCGGGTACAGCAGGAACTGGCCGAATGGCGCAGCGGTGAACGTCTGCATCTGAACGAGCAGGTGCCGCAGGAGTTGCAGCCGCTGGTGGCAGAAATCAATCATCTTGGGGCGCAGATCGAGGCGCTGCTGCTGCGTGCGCGCAACAGTGCCGGCGACCTGGGGCACGCTCTGAAAACACCGCTGGCGGTGATCGAGAGCCGGCTTGATGCCCTCGCACCGAGTTTGCCTGCGGAGCAACTGACCGAGTTGCAGGCGCAGCTGCAGGCCATGCGTAACCAGCTGGAGCGCACGCTGCAGCGTGCCAGACTGGCAACCGATCAGTCGCGGGCACAGCGCTTTGATCCTGCGACCGATCTGCCGGCGCTGGTGCAGACGCTGGCCAGCCTGTATCCGGCGATGCCCGAGATCAGGCTGGACGGCGCGTCGGACACGCGCTGGCCGTTTGACCGGGAAGACATGCTCGAGTTGCTCGGCAATCTGCTGGATAACGCCTGCAAATGGGCGCGGGCCCGGGTCAGGCTAAGTTGGCGCCTGGACGCCCAGCACCTCTGCGTTGAGGTGGCAGACGACGGCCCCGGTATTGATCGTGATGCGCGTGATCAGGTTTTGAGTCGCGGCCTGCGGCTTGATCAGCAGACCCCGGGTCACGGCCTGGGGCTGGCCATTGTGCGAGATCTGGTTGCCGCCTACGGCGGCACACTGTCACTCGAGCAGGCGCCCGAAGGCGGCCTGCTGGTCAGCATCAGTTTGCCGCGGGAGCGGCGCTGATCAGAGGAATGACGCGTCGATGTCGACCAGCAACAGGTGCCGGCTGTCGTCGATGAACAGGCCCGAGGTCATGCAGTACTGATTGGTGGTGGCATCGCGGTAGCGGTTCGACAGGATGACCCGGCTGTCCTCTCCGGCCTCGGCGAGAATCTGATAGAAGTACGGCCGCCAGGACCAGTTATGGTCCAGATAGCGCGGGTCGGTGTGCCAGGCGTCACCACGCCATTCGAAGTTCGGCGAAATCTGGGTGCCTTCGGCATCGCACAGAAAGCAGCGCAGCAGCCATGGGTAGTTGCGCGGGTCCGGCAGGTGCGCCGGTTGTGCGCCGCGGGCCAGCCACTGGCGCAGTTCGGCAAACAGCTCTGCCAGCGAGCTGCGCAGGGTCGCCAGCTTCTCTCGCTCGGCCAGTTTGGCCCGTACGTAATGATCGCGCATGATTGAGAACTGCTTCTGCACGGCGTCGCTGGGCAGGAAGTTCTCCTCCGGGCGGCCGAACAGATAGCCTTGCACGTAACGCGCGCCGCACTCCAGTGCAAAGTGCAGCTCCTGTTCGGTTTCCACGCCCTCGGCGATGATCCAGCAGCCACTCTTTTCCGCCATCAGTGCCAGCGCGCGTACAAAGTCGCCGCTGTTGCTGTTGCCCGCTGCCGCCTGGCGGAACAGCTGGATATCCAGCTTGAGAATGTCGGGTTCCAGTGCCAGCACCCGGTCGAGCATCGAATATCCCGCGCCAAAATCATCGATGGCAATGCGTATGCCGGCGGCACGGTAGCGCTGCACTACATCACGCAGCTGCTCGATGCTGCCCTGCAGTTCGGTGATTTCGAAAACGATCTGGTCTGTTGGTAGCCCCAGCTCCTCAAGCAGCTGCAGGCTGGGCAGTGGCTTGCCCGGCAGCAGCTGGCTGACCCAGGCCGGTGAAATATTCAGGCTGATAAAGCCTTCGGGGGTATCGCGAAAGCGTTCCAGCGCCTGCCTGCGGATGTTGCGATCCAGTTCCAGCAGCTCGGCCTGCGAGACTGAAGGGTCGGTAAACAGTGGGCCGGCACTGCTGATATTGCCCTCATCGTCGCGCAGGCGCGCCAGCGCCTCATAACCGGCAATGCGGCCGGTGGCGGTATCGATCAGGGGTTGGAAGTAAGGCAGTGGCTGTCCAGTAAACACATCTTTCTCCGGGGTCGGAACGTCGGGCGCTGAACTTATGCAAGATTGTAGCCAAGCGACCGGCAGGCGACTGCCTGCGTGTGCCGGGCATGCGCTTTCGGGTGCCAGGGCACCCGTCGAACGCTTTCAGTGCATGATTCTGCCTCTTTGGTATGGCGATTGCACTATCACGGTGAGGTGAGCTGGTTCGTCCGCATCAATTTGGTGCCTGTTTTGCTGAATGGCGGTCAGGATTGGCATACAAGTAATTGAAAAATAAAAATTATTTCAGATTGCTCGGAATGCGTGCCGATCAGGGTGGTTTGTGTGGAATCTTTTTGATTGCACTACAACGGTTCACTCGTCTCGCATGCGCACGCAACGGGTGCATTTTCTGACTTGATAGAGGCTGCTTGAATGGAAAACCTGAACAGTGCTGTGGAAACCCTGATCCACGGTGCAAACACCCTGTTTATTCTGATGGGCGCGATCATGGTTCTGGCCATGCACGCCGGTTTTGCGTTTCTTGAGGTAGGTACGGTTCGGCAAAAGAATCAGGTAAACGCGCTGTCGAAAATCATCAGTGATTTCGCGATTTCGTGTCTTGCCTATTTCTTTGTCGGCTACTGGATTGCCTATGGGGCTACCTTCTTTGCCGATGCGGCAACCCTGTCGCAGAACAACGGTTACGCGCTGGTGAAGTTCTTCTTCCTGATGACCTTTGCCGCAGCCATTCCGGCGATCATCTCCGGTGGTATTGCCGAACGGGCCAAGTTTGCGCCGCAGCTGTGCGCCTCGCTGCTGATCGTTGGTGTGGTGTATCCGTTCTTTGAAGGTATCGTCTGGAATGGCAACTACGGCTTCCAGGGCTGGCTGGAAGCGCAGTTTGGTGCCGGCTTCCACGACTTTGCCGGCTCGGTTGTTGTGCACGCCGTTGGCGGCTGGATTGCGCTGGGGGCGGTATTGCTGCTGGGAGCGCGTAACGGCCGCTATCGCGGTGGTCATGTGGTGGCGATGCCGCCATCCAATATTCCGTTTCTGGCACTGGGCGCATGGATTCTGACGATTGGCTGGTTCGGCTTTAATGTGATGTCTGCGCAGACGCTGGAGGGCATCAGCGGTCTGGTGGCAGTCAACTCACTGATGGCGATGGTCGGTGGCACCCTGGTGGCGCTGCTGGTGGGGCGTGCCGACCCGGGCTTTATTCATAACGGCCCGTTGGCGGGGCTGGTGGCGGTGTGTGCCGGTTCCGACCTGATGCATCCGCTGGGCGCGCTGGCGACCGGTGCGGTTGCTGGTGGCCTGTTTGTCTGGACCTTTATCCTGACCCAGAACCGCTTCAAGATTGATGACGTGCTGGGTGTCTGGCCGCTGCACGGCCTGTGCGGTGTGTGGGGCGGTCTGGCGGCCGGTATCTTTGGCACCGAAGCGCTGGGAGGTCTGGGCGGCGTGAGCTTCATGTCGCAGCTGATTGGCTCGCTGGCCGGTGTGGTCATCGCCTTTGCCGGTGGTCTGCTGGTGTACGGCGTGATCAAGGCGGTAGCCGGGTTGCGCCTGACAGATGAAGAGGAATATCAGGGCGCCGACCTGTCGATCCACAAGATCGGCGCGACCTCGGTCGACTGAGCTGCGCCGGGGGCTGGCGGACACGCCTTTGGCTTAGTCCGCCATCGGTGCCACGCGGTACAGGCCCTGAGGGCACAAAAAAACCGGGCTGGTTGGCCCGGTTTTTTATTGTCCGCAAAAAGCGGCGGCTTACTCTTCCAGACCACCCATGGCGGTGATGTTGAAGCCACCGTCAACGTAGGTGATTTCACCGGATATGCCGGAGGCCAGGTCGGAGCAGAGGAAGGCGCCGACGTTGCCGACTTCCTCGATGGTAACGTTGCGACGCAGCGGCGTTTGCGCAGCGTTGTGGGCCAGCATCTTGCGGAAGCTCTTGATGCCGGAGGCGGCCAGAGTACGGATCGGGCCGGCAGAGATCGCGTTGACGCGGGTGCCTTCCGGGCCCAGGCTGGTGGCCAGGTAGCGAACGCCGGCTTCCAGGCTGGCCTTGGCCATGCCCATGACGTTGTAGTTCGGCATGGTGCGCTCGGCGCCGAGGTACGACAGGGTCAGCAGGCTGCCGTTGCGGCCTTTCATCAGTTCACGGCCGGCCTTGGCCAGCGCGACGAAGCTGTAGGCGCTGATGTCGTGGGCGATGCGGAAGCCTTCGCGGGTGGTGACTTCGGCAAAGTTGCCATCCAGTTGGTCGCCCGGAGCGAAACCAACGGAGTGAACGATGCAATCCAGGCCGTCCCACTTCTTGGCCAGCTCGACGAATACCTGCTCGATCTCGGCGTCATCGGCGACGTCGCAGGGGAAGCACAGCTCAGGACCGGAGCCCCAGCCGGCAGCGAATTCTTCAACCCGGCCTTTCAGCTTTTCGTTCTGATAGGTGAAGGCCAGTTCGGCGCCCTCGCGGTGCATGGCCGCGGCGATGCCGGAGGCAATGGACAGTTTGCTGGCAACGCCAACGATGAGTACGCGCTTTCCGCTGAGAAATCCCATAGTACTTTCCTGTTTAGTGCATGGCCGTATCGGCCCTGTTATCGGTTTGCGGCAGGGCAAAGGCCGCTTCCAGCAGCTGACGAGTATAGTCATGCTGCGGTGAAGCGAAGATTTCACCTGCCGGTCCCTGTTCGACTACTTCGCCCTGGCGGATCACCATCAATTGATGGCTGAGAACCTTGACCACTGCCAGGTCGTGACTGATAAACAAATACGTCAAATTGTACTTCTGTTGCAGACTGCGCAGCAGTTCTACCACCTGGCCCTGCACGGTGCGATCCAGTGCCGACGTTGGTTCGTCGAGCAGGATCAGCTTGGGCTTGAGCACCAGTGCCCGGGCAATCGAGATCCGCTGCCGCTGGCCGCCGGAGAACTCGTGCGGGTAGCGGTGGCGGGTCTCCGGATCCAGGCCGACTTCTTCCAGCGCCTGAATCACCATCTGTTCGCGCTCGGCCTCAGTGCCGATACGGTGAATCTCCAGCCCCTCGCTGATGATCTGGCCTACCGACATGCGCGGGCTCAGACTGCCATACGGGTCCTGAAAGACCACCTGAAACTCACGGCGCAGCGGGCGAACCTGCTGCTGGCTCAGGCCATCAAGCCGGGTGCCGTCGCATTCGATCAGCCCCTGGCTGTCGATCAGTCTGAGCAGGGCCATGCCCAGCGTGGTCTTGCCCGAGCCGCTTTCACCGACAATGCCCAGAGTCTGCCCGCGGGGCAGGCTGAAGCTGATGTCGGTCACTGCCTTGACGTGATCCACGGTGCGCCGCAGCACCCCTTTCCTGATCGGAAACCAGACCCGCAATTGCTCTGTCCGCAGAATCTCCGGGGCGTCCGGATCAACGGGGACCGGTTCGCCGCGCGGGTCGGCCGCAAGCAGCTGACGGGTATATTCATGCTGCGGTGAGCTGAACAAGGTGGCGCAATCGTTTTCTTCGACGACGTTACCGCGGTACATGACACATACCCGGTGGGCAATTTTACGCACCAGATTCAGATCGTGACTGATCAGCAGCAGTGCCATGCCCAGTTTCTGCTGCAATTCGCGCAGCAGTTCGAGGATTTTCAGCTGCACGGTGACGTCAAGCGCGGTAGTGGGTTCGTCGGCAATCAGCAGTTCCGGTTCGTTAGCCAGCGCCATGGCGATCATTACCCGCTGGCGCTGGCCACCGGACAGCTCGTGCGGGTAGGCACCGAGGCGTTTGCGTGGTTCGGGGATACCCACCAGTTCCAGTAGCTCAAGGGTGCGCTCGCGCGCCTGGAGCTTGTTCAGTCCCTTGTGCAGGGCAAGTACCTCGCCAATCTGCCGTTCGACCGTGTGCAATGGGTTCAGCGAGCTCATTGGCTCCTGAAAGATCATGGAGATACGGTTGCCCCGTACCTTGCGCAGGGTGTTCTCGTTGGCCTTGAGCAGGTCCTGCCCGCCGAACTCGATGCTGCCGCTCGGGTGCGATGCGGTCGGGTAGGGCAGCAGGCGCAGGATGGAGTGCGCGGTCACTGACTTGCCCGAGCCGCTTTCGCCGACCAGTGCCAGGGTCTGGCCGGGGCGGATGTTAAAGCTGACGTCCTTGACCGCCATGGTCTGATCGTTGCCCTGACGGAAGGCGACGCTGAGATTGCGGATGCTGATCAACGGTTGTTCGCTCATCTCATTTCCTTGGGTCGAAGGCATCGCGCAGGGCCTCGCCGATAAACACCAGCAAGCTGAGCATCAGTGACAGCACGACAAAGGCGGTAATGCCGAGCCAGGGTGCCTGCAGGTTGGCTTTGCCCTGGGCGATCAGCTCGCCCAGCGACGGCGCACCCGGCGGCAGGCCGAAGCCGAGGAAGTCGAGAGAGGTCAGGGTGATGACGCCACCGGTCAGAATGAACGGGAAGAAGGTCAGGGTGGCGACCATGGCGTTGGGCAGGATATGCCTGAACATGATGGTCTGGTTACTGGCGCCCAGGGCGCGTGCGGCGCGCACGTATTCCAGGTTGCGGCCGCGCAGAAACTCGGCGCGTACCACGTCCACCAGTGCCATCCACGAGAACAGCAGCATGATGCCGAGCAGCCACCAGAAGTTCGGCTGAACGAAACTGGCCAGAATGATCAGCAGGTACAGCACCGGCAGGCCTGACCAGACCTCGATAAAGCGCTGGCCGATCAGGTCGATACGTCCGCCGTAGAAGCCCTGCACGGCACCGGCGATGACGCCGATGATGGAGCTGAGAATGGTCAGGGTCAGGGCGAACAGTACCGAAATACGGAACCCGTAAATCACCCGTGACATCACATCGCGGGCCTGATCGTCGGTACCCAGCCAGTTGTCCGCCGAGGGCGGCGCCGGCGCCGGAACGCGCAGATCGTAGTTGATGGTGTCGTAGTGGTACGGGATTGGCGGCCAGAGCATCCAGCCGTCGCCGTCCTCGGTGATCAGTTGCTGAACATAGGGGCTGCGGTAGTCCGCTTCAATCGGGAATTCGCCGCCAAAGGCGGTTTCCGGATAACGCTTGAAGACCGGGAAATACAGCTCGCCCTGATAGCCGACAGCGAGCGGTTTATCGTTGGCGATCAGTTCGGCGCCAAGGCTGAGCACGAACAGCACCAGAAACAGGTGCAGTGACCACCAGCCACGGCGGTTGGCACGGAAACGGGCGAAGCGGCGCTGGTTGAGCGGAGAGAGGTTGAACAATTTCATCTCAACCCTCCCTGCTGTCGAAGTCAATGCGCGGATCGACCAGGGTGTAGGTAATGTCACCGATCAGCTTCACCACCAGACCGACCAGCGTGAAGATGTACAGGGTGCCGAACATCACCGGGTAGTCGCGATTGATGGCCGCTTCAAAGCCGAGCAGGCCGAGGCCGTCGAGGGAGAAGATCACCTCGATCAGCAGCGCGCCGGTAAAGAAGATGCTGATCAGCGCGGACGGGAAGCCGGCAATGATCAGCAGCATGGCGTTGCGGAACACGTGACCATACAGTACGCGGCGCTCTGAAAGCCCTTTGGCGCGGGCAGTGACCACGTACTGCTTGCCGATTTCATCGAGAAAGCAGTTCTTGGTCAGCATGGTCAGGGTGGCGAAGCTGCCCACCACCATGGCAAAGATCGGCAGCACCAGATGCCAGAAGTAGTCGAGGATCTGCTCGCCGGTGCTCATCTGATCGAAGTTGTTGGAGGTCAGCCCGCGCAGCGGGAACCAGTCCAGATAGCTGCCGCCGGCAAACAGCACAATCAGCAGGATGGCCAGCAGAAAGCCGGGGATGGCGTAGCCGACGATGATCAGTGAACTGGTCCAGACGTCGAAGGCCGAGCCGTGCTTGATCGCCTTGCGGATGCCCAGCGGAATGGAGATCAGGTAGGTCAGCAGGGTGGTCCACAGCCCTAGCGAGATCGAGACCGGCATCTTCTCGATGATCAGGTCGGTGACCTTGGCGTCGCGGAAGAAACTGTCACCGAAGTCGAATTGCAGGTAACCCTTGATCATCAGCCAGAAGCGCTCGTGGGCCGGCTTGTCGAAGCCGTACATGCGTTCGATTTCGGCGATGATGTCCGGGTCGAGACCCTGTGCGCCGCGGTAACTGCCGCCGCTGGCAACCTCGCTGCCGCCGCCGGAGACTCGGCTGGTGGCGCCGCCTTCAAAGCCTTCAAGGTTGGCGATCATCTGTTCGACCGGCCCGCCGGGGGCGGCCTGAATGATCAGAAAATTGATCAGCAAGATGCCGAACAGGGTGGGGATGATCAGCAGCAGACGACGAACGATATAGGCCAGCATGCTTATTCAGCCCCTGCCGGCTGGTCGCCTTGCTGCTGCCCGGCGCCGTCGTCTTGCTGGGTGCCCAATGCGCCGCGCAGGCGCGCTTCCTTGTCCGGGTCGACCCACCAGGTGAACAGCCCCAGATCATACTTTGGCGGCGTCGCCGGATGGCCAAACTTGTTCCAGTAGGCGACCCGATAGACGCTGGTATACCAGTTGGGCACCAGCAGATGCAGCGAACGCAGGGCCCGGTCCAGCGCATGGGTATGGGTGATCAGCGATTCGCGGGAGTCGGCCTGCACCAGCCCCTCGACCAGAGCATCAACGGCCGGGTCTTTCAGACCCATGAGATTGCGACTGCCGGGATTATCTGCGCTGGAGGAGTGCCAGTATTCGCGTTGCTCGTTCCCGGGCGAGTTGGACTGGCCAAAGCCGGTGACCACCATGTCGAACTCACGTGAGCGCAGCCGATTGATGTACTGGGAGACATCGACCCGGCGCAACTCCATGGTAATGCCGAGCGAGGCCAGATTGCGTTTGAAAGGCAGCAGAACCCGCTCAAACTCGGGCTGCACCAGCAGAAACTCGAACTGCAGGGGCTCACCGTCGGCGTTGACCAACTGGTCGTCAACGATCTGCCAGCCGGCGTCCTTGAGCAGAGCGTAGGCAGTGCGGCGCTGCTCGCGGATAGCACCGCTGCCATCGGTTTTCGGCGGCACCCATGCCGGGCCGAATACGGCAGCCGGCAACTGGTCGCGCAGTGGTTCCAGCAGTGCCAGCTCACTAGCGTCGGGCTCGCCACGGGCAGCCAGCTCGGAGTTGTCAAAGTAGCTGGAGGTGCGGGTGTAGGCGTTGTGAAACAACGTGGCGTTGGACCATTCAAAGTCGAACAGCAGCGTGATCGCCTGGCGCACCCGGGCGTCCTGGAAGTAGGGTTTGCGCAGGTTGAATACAAAGCCCTGCATGCCCTGGGTATTGTTGTTGGGGATCTCTTCCTTGACGATCTGGCCGGCGTCCAGCGCCGGGCTGGCATAGCCGGTCGCCCAGTTCTTGGCGGCCATTTCCTGGTTGAAGTCGAACTGGCCGGCCTTGAAGGCCTCCAGGGTGACGTTGCCGTCGCGGTAGTAGTCGACCACCACGGTGTCGAAATTGTAGAAGCCGCGCATCACCGGCAGGTCTTTGGCCCAGTAGTCTTCGACGCGCTCAAAACTGATGCTGCGACCGGGGCGCACCTGACCGATGCGGTAGGGACCGCTGCCCAGTGGCGGTTCCAGCGAGCCCTTGCTGAAGTCGCGGCCTTGCCAATAGTGTTTGGGCAGCACCGGGAGCTGACCGAGTACCAGTGGCAGCTCGCGGTTGCCGGTGTGCTTGAAGTGGAAGGTGACGCTCTGCGGGTTGTCGGCGACCACGCGATCCACATCGCCATAGTAGGCGCGATAAAACGGGGCACCGTGTTCGATCAGGGTATTGAAGGTGAATACCACGTCGTCGGCGGTGATGGCGACGCCATCATGGAAGCGCGCTTCCGGGCGCAGGGTGAAGCGCACCCAGCTGCCGTCATCGGCCTTTTCCATGCTTTCGGCAACCAGGCCGTATTCGGTAAAGGGCTCGTCCAGGGCATGGAAGGTCAGGGTGTCGTAGATCAGACCGAGCTGGTCGGCCGAGGTGCCGCGGCTGATGTAGGGATTGAGCGAGTCAAAGCCGCCGAAGCCGGACAGCCGCAGGGTACCGCCCTTGGGGGCATCGGGATTGACGTACTCGAAGTGGCTGAAGTCGGCGGGGTACCTGGGTGCTTCATCGTAGAGCGTCAAGGCGTGCTGTGGAGCGGCGTTAAGGGCACCTGCCCAACAGGTCAGCAGTGCCAGACAGCAGGATTTCAGCGAGTGTTGCATTCAGATCCCTTGTTTTTCTAGTTGCTTGCCGGGTCTTTCCACCAGCTGCGGATGGCCAGCGTATACGGCGGTATGTCCGGGGTGCGCAGCCAGTTCCGATAGGCAATGCGGTGGTAGTTTATATACCAGTTCGGAATTGTATAGTGATTCCACAGCAGTACCCTGTCGAGGGCGCGCGCGGCCGCGATCTGCTCACTGCGGCTGCTGGCGGCGCCCAGGCGTTCGACCAGTTCGTCGACCACCGGATTGTTGATGCCGGCATAGTTGCGACTGCCTTTGACATTGCGCTGGCTGGAGTGGAAGTAGCTGATCTGCTCCAGTCCGGGCGACAGCCCCTGCGGCAGGGTAGTCAGAATCATGTCGTAATCAAACTGATCCAGCCGGGCCTTGTATTGCGCCCGGTCGACGGTGCGGATCTGCATGTCGATACCCAGCCGTGCAAGATTGGCTCGATAAGGCTGCAGGATCCGTTCCAGACTCGAGTTGACCAGCAGTACCTCGAAGCGCAACGGATCACCATCGGCATTTTCAAGGCGCCCTCTGCGCAGTTTCCAGCCGGCCTCGGCAAACAGCTCCACCGCTTCGCGCTGTGTCTCGCGCGGGATTCCCCGGCCGTCGGTCACAGGTAGACTGAATGGCTCAAGAAAGAGTTCCGGTGGCAGTTGATTGCGGTGCGGCGACAGGTAGAGAAACTCCTGTCCGGCCGGGATGCCGGTGGCACTGAACGGACTGTTCGGGTAGTAGCTCTGCGAGCGCTGGTAGGCATCGTAGAACAGCACCCGGTTGGACCATTCGAAGTCGAACAGCATGCCGAGCGCCTTGCGCAGGGGCAGGTTGTCAAAGGGCGTTCGCCGGGTGTTGAAGAACATCGCCTGGGTCGGGCTGGGAATCTGGTGGGTTATTTCGCGCTTGATGATGTCGCCGCGCGCGACTGCCGGAAACTGGTAGGCATTGGCCCAGTTGCTGGCCTTGTGGTCGTTGTAGAGGTCGAACTCGCCGGCCTTGAAAGCCTCGAAGGCGACGTTGTTGTCGCGGTAAAACTCGACCTCCATGCGATCGAAGTTGTACTTGCCGCGGTTGATCGGCAGGTCTCGCCCCCAGTAACTCTTGACCCGCTCGAACACCACGCGGCGGCCGGGATCGACACTGACCACCCGATACGGGCCGCTGTTCAGGCCGGCCTCAAAGGTTGTGCTGGCAAAATCGCGGCCTTGCCAGTAATGCGCCGGCAGCACCGGCAGCTCGCCCAGGCGCAGGATCAGCAGCGAATTGCCGGGGCGCTTGAAGACAAAGCGAATACGTCGTTCGCCGAGAATGTCGATGCGGCTGACATCCTGCAGTACGGAGCGATAGTTGGGGTGGCCCTGTTCCTTGAGCAGACGATAGGAGAATGCTACGTCCTCGGCGGTGATCTGCCGGCCGTCGTGAAAGCGTGCCTCGGGGCGCAGGTTGAAGACTACCCAGCTGCGATTGTCGGCAAACTCCAGGCTTTCGGCGATCAGACCGTAGGCGGAGTAGGGCTCGTCCCCGGACGGGTCATACAGGCCGCTGCCGACCATCAGTGGCTCGTTCAGCTCACTGATGCCGAGCTGGGCAAAGTCGCCGGTGTTGATCGGGCTGGTGCCCTTGAGGGTATAGGGGTTCAGGGTATCGAAGGTGCCGCTGCCCATGACCCGCAGGGTGCCCCCCTTCGGTGCGTCCGGGTTGACATAGTCGAGGTGCTCGAAGTTTTCAGGGTAGCGGGGCTGACCGTAGAGGGAGTAGCCGTGCTGGCGATACAGCGTGGCCCAGCTGGGTAGAGCGGTTGCAAGGAGCAGTGTCAGGACAAGTGAGCGGGACAGCAGCGACATGGATTTCCGCGCGGTGGTAGGGCCGTGGGATAACGGCTGGCGCATTTGAATCAGCGGCAGCCGTCAGCAATGTGCCAACGCTACCATGCTGATGCAGCCGGGCGGAAGCCCGACGGCTCAAGGGACGAACAGGGTCAACTGCTGGCCCGGCTGCAGGTAGCGGCCAAGCTGGTTCCAGTCGCGAATCCGCTCGACGTTGACATTGAAGCGCTGGGCGATGGTGTACAGCGAGTCGCCCGACTTGACGGTATAGGCAATGCGCCGTCCATTGGCTGTGGCGGGTTGGGCCTGCGTCTGTGCTGCCGACGCCAGCATCAGGGTGTGGCCGACGGTCAGCGCGCTGTCCTGCAGATTGTTGTCGCGCTTGATGCGGTTGACGGTAGTGCCGTGGCTGCGGGCGATGCTCCACAGGTTGTCGCCTGGCTTTACCCGGTAGCGCAGCTGCTCGACGCCGGCGATACGCTGGCGGCTGACCGGTTCGCTGGCCGGGGCATCATTGAACTGGGGCAGCATCAGGGTCTGGCCGACGCGCAGCAGGCTGCCGTTGATGTCGTTGACGTCGCGGATAGCGCTGACGGTCAGCTGGTGACGACGGGCAATCTGCGAGAGGGTGTCGCCACTGCGAACGCGATAGTGCCGGTAATTGATGCGCTCATCGTCCGGCAGCTCGGCAAGCGCTTCTGTGAACTGGTCAACCCGGTCGACCGGAATCAGCAACTGGTATTCGGCGTTGGGCGCGGTGACCCGCTGGTTGAACGCGGGGTTCAGGCTCAGCAGCTCGTCGGTGGAGACGTCGGCCAGCTCCGCGACCTTGCGCAGGTCGATCTGCTGATCGAGGGTAACCTCGGCGAAGTAGGGTTCGTTGGCCAGGCTTGGCAGCACGGTGCCGTAGGCGGTCGGGCTGTCGACGATCTGCGCCAGAGCCAGCAGCTTGGGTACGTAGTTCATAGTTTCGCGCGGGAGCTGCAGGTTCCAGTAATCGGTTGGCAGGCCAAGCGCTTCGTTGCGCTTGATCGCACGGCCAACGCAGCCTTCGCCGCAGTTGTAGGCGGCCAGCGCGAGCAGCCAGTCGCCATCGAAGTAGTCGTGCAGCAGGCTGAGGTAATCAAGCGCTGCCTGGGTGGAGGCGGTTACGTCGCGGCGACCGTCGTACCACCAGTCCTGACGCAGCGAGAAGTTGCGTCCGGTGGACGGAATGAACTGCCACAGGCCGGCGGCCTGGGCGCTGGAGATGGCCTGCGGATTATAGGCACTTTCGATGAATGGCAGCAGTGCCAGCTCCTGCGGCATGTCGCGGCTTTCCAGCTGCTCGACAACGTAATAGAGGTAACGCTGCGCTCGCGCGGAGGTCAGCTCGAAGTAGCGTGACTGGTTGGCGAAGGCGATGCGCTGCTGGTCGATTCGGGGGTTGTCGATGGTCGCCGGGTCAAGGCTGAAACCGGCTCGAATACGCCCCCACAGGGTATGCGGTTTGGTCTGTACGGCTTGCGATGCCGCGGCTTGTGCCCTGGGCGTGCGGAATGGGGATGCTGTGCGTTCTGTGACCGGTGAGCGGTAATCGGCTTCGCTCTGGCTCAGTCCGCTGTGGTCGGTGGTCTGACAGCCGGCAATCAGCAGCAGACCACCGAGGGACGCTGCTGACAGCACTCTGGGCAAGATGGCAGATACCACACGACGCATGAACGACCCCCAAAATGAGGTCGATTCTATGGACCAGCCGCGGGAGGGTCAAGGCGCCTTCGGTCAGAAGCGGTCTTTCCAGGCCCGAATTGCGGCGAACGTCTTAACCCCGGGTGCCACGGCTGCGCCGGTCTGCTGGCTGGCCGCTTGCGTCACAGCGTCGCAGTCAGAGCGCAGGAAGGGGTTGGTGCGTTTTTCCAGTGCCAGGTCGGTTGGCAGTGTCATGCGACCGGCCGCGCGCAGGTCATCCACGACCTCCAGTCGAATCTTGATATCGGTGTTGTCGGGCTCGACCGCGCGGGCAAAGCGCAGATTGGACTGGGTGTATTCATGGGCGCAGTAAATGCGAGTGTTGTCGGGCAGTGCAGCGAGACGCGACAGCGACTGGTGCATTTGCTCGGCGGTGCCCTCGAACAGCCTGCCGCAGCCCCCCGCGAACAGGGTGTCACCACTGAGCAGCCAGGGGTCACCTGTGGTGTCGCAGAAGAAGGCAATGTGGCCGAGGGTATGGCCGGGTACAGCGATCACCTCGAGTGTGTGGCCGAACAGGGTAACGCGGTCGCCGTCGTTCAGGGCGCGATCACGGCCGGGGATGGTTTCGGCGGCGGGCCCCCAGACCTTACATTCTGTGCCGGCCTTGAGTGCGTTGATACCGCCGACGTGGTCAGGATGGTGATGGGTGACCAGTACATGGCTCAGGCTGTATTCCGGGTGGCGGCCCAGCCAGGCGATGACCGGCTTGGCGTCACCGGGATCGACGGCGGCAACCTGTTGGCGTTGTTCGTCGACCAGCAGCCAGATGTAGTTGTCATTGAAAGCGGGTAGCGCGATAAAGGTAGACATGAGGCAGCTTTTCCTTAACGTGTAGAGCTATCTTAGCGAATTGTGTCGATGGCAAGTACCGTGGAGAGGTAATGGAGATCAGCGAAGCCAGGCGCTCGATCAGTCAGGCGGACATGTTGCGTCTGCTGCAGGAGGCGCGGCAATGGCTGGAGCAGCCGGCCGGACGCATGCTTTTGCAGGCCGAGTGCAGCGCGCAGCGCGAGTTGCTGCCCAATTGCTTTGGACAGCATCTGGTTCAGTACGGCCTGGCTCCGGGCCTGTTGGCACCGGAGGTCAAGGTGCTGCGTCACTGCTGGCATCTGGATATGCTCAGCCAGGGCGAGAGTATCGCCGTGGATGAGGCCTGCTGGCCGTTTGCGCCCCAGGCGCTGGATGTGGTGGTGCTGCATCACGGGCTGGATTTCAGTCTGTCGCCCCGGGCGTTGCTGCGTGAGGCAAGTCAGGCGGTGCGTGCCGGCGGCCATCTGCTGATCTTTGGCTTCAATCCGATGAGTACCTGGGGCTGGCAGCATTATTTCGGCCGCAGCTGGTTTGGCGAGGCGGGGTTCGTCAGTCCGGCCCGGCTGGTCGATTGGCTGGAGCTGCTCGGCTTTGCGGTGGAGAAACGCATCGATGGGTGCTATCGTCCGCCGCTCGAGTCCTCCACCTGGTTACAACGTCTCGATTTCATGGAGTCGCTGGGGCAGCGCCGCTGTCTGCCGGGGGGCGGTTTCTATTGTCTGCTGGCGCGGCGCCAGATGCTTGGAATAACGCCGCAGCGTGAGCGCGGGCGGGTGTTTCCGGCGTTGACGATGCCCCCTCTGGCAGCGGGCAGCCGGCGGGCGCACAAACGGGAAGGTAGATGAGTCAAGCAATCGAGATCTATACCGACGGGGCATGCAAGGGTAATCCCGGCCCCGGCGGCTGGGGCGTGCTGCTGCGGCTGGGGCCGCACGAGAAGCGCCTGTACGGCGGTGAGCCGGAGACCACCAATAACCGCATGGAGCTGACGGCGGCCATTCGCGGACTGGAGGCGCTCAAGCGTCCGGCTTCGGTGGTGTTGACCACCGACTCGCAGTACGTCATGAAAGGGGTCCGCGAGTGGATGCCCAACTGGAAGAAGCGCAACTGGCAGACCGCCAGCAAGCAGCCGGTCAAGAATGTGGATCTCTGGCAGCAGCTCGATGCGCTGGTCAGTCAGCATGAGATTGAGTGGCGTTGGGTGCGCGGTCATACCGGCCACCCGGAAAACGAGCTGGCCGACCAGTTGGCCAACCTCGGTGTTGAACACGTGTTGAAAGAACGGAAGGGCTGAGCATGCGTGAAGTGGTTCTGGATACCGAAACGACGGGTATCGAGCACAAGGAAGGTCACCGGATCATCGAGATCGGCTGTGTCGAGGTCATTGATCGACGCCTGACCGGCCGTCACTACCACGTTTATATCAATCCGCAGCGTGAGATTGACGAAGGCGCGCAGGCCGTTCACGGGATTTCGCTGGAGTTTCTCGCCGACAAGCCGGTGTTTGCCGATATCGCCGATGATTTCATGAACTTCATCAGCGGCGCGCGGCTGGTCATCCATAACGCCGCGTTTGACGTCGGCTTTCTGGACAGTGAGCTGACCCGCCTCAATCGCGGGCATGGCCTGATTGCCGATCACTGCAGCGTACTCGACACCCTGGCCATGGCGCGGGAGAAACACCCCGGTCAGCGCAACAGCCTGGATGCGCTGTGCAAGCGCTACGGGGTAGACAACTCGCAGCGCGAGCTGCACGGCGCCTTGCTCGACGCCGAGATTCTTGCCGACGTCTACCTGACCATGACCGGTGGCCAGACGGCGCTGTCGCTGGCAGCGCACGGTCAGGGTGAGGGTGGGGATGGCAGCTCGGTGAGCGCGATTCGGCGGATAGACCCTGCTCTGCGCGAACAGCTGCGGGTGCTGCGTGCCAGCGCCGAAGAGCTGGAGGCCCATGATCAGCGCCTGGCGGCGGTCGAGAAGTCAGCGGGGTTTGCCCTGTGGCGCGGTGCGCCCGAGCAGTGAGCTGAGTAAGTGCTGACGTAAAAGAATGCCCCGCTGATGTCAGCGGGGCATTCTTGTTTCTACAGCCACCAGGTGACGGCAATCAGGCCGACGCCGCCCAGCACCAGGGTGTAGGGCAGGGCCATGAATACCATGCGGCCATAGGACAGACGCACCAGCGGCGCGATCGCCGAGGTCAGCAGGAACAGGAAGGCGGCCTGGCCGTTCGGGGTGGCAACACTCGGCAAATTGGTGCCGGTGTTGATGGCGATTGCCAGTTGCTCGAATTGGGCGCGGGTGATTTCACCCGCATCCAGACTCTGTTTGACCTCGCTGATGTAGACGGTGGCCACAAACACGTTGTCGCTGATCATCGACAGTACACCGTTGGCGATAAAGAACATGCTGGGCTGTTGCTCGGGTGGCAATGCCAGTACCGCGTGGATGATCGGGCTGAACAGGTGCTGCTCGTGGATCACCGCCACGATGGCAAAGAACACGACCAGCAGCGAGGTGAACGGCAGGGCTTCCTGGAAGGATTTGCCGATCTGGTGTTCGTCAATGATGCCGTTGAACGAGGCAATCAGGATGATCACCATCAGACCGATAAAGCCGACTTCAGCCAGGTGCAGTGCCAGGCCAATGACCAGCAGCACGGCAGCGATGGCCTGAATCAGCAGGGCGGCTTTTTGCGGCGCCCGGCGCTTGGCCTGCTCGGCGGCGGCAAAGTCCTCAAGCACCCTGCGAACCGGGCGCGGCAGGCGTGCGCCGTAACCGAACCAGCTGGTTTTCTCCAGCAGCAGGCAGGTCAGCAGGCCGGCGGCCAGCACCGGCATGCTGACCGGGGCCATCAGGGTGAAGAACTGAATAAAGTCCCAGCCGGCAACACCTGCGATCAGCAGATTCTGAGGCTCACCGACCAGCGTGCACACACCGCCCAGGGCAGTGCCGACCGCGCCGTGCATCAGCAGACTGCGCAGAAAGGCACGGAACTCTTCCAGGTGCTCGCGGTGCAGCGGGTTTTCGTCGGGGTCAACGCTGGCGCCTTCGCTCGGGCCGGCTGAGGCCACCTTGTGATAAACACCGTAAAAGCCGACAGCGACGGTGATGATCACAGCGGTTACCGTGAGTGCGTCGAGGAAGGCCGAAAGCACTGCGGCGACCAGACTGAACAGCAGCGCAAGGGTCGATTTGGAGCGCACCCCAAGGATCAGCTTGGTGAAGGTCAGCAGCAGCAGGTCCTTCATGAAGTAGATGCCGGCGACCATGAACATCAGCAGCAGAATCACCGGGAAATTTCCGAGCACCTCCTTGTAGAGGGCTTCCGGTGAGGTCATGCCAATGGCCAGGGCTTCCAGTGCGAGCAGACCGCCGGGCAGCAGCGGGTAGCATTTAAGCGCCATGGCCAGGGTGAAGATGAACTCGATGATCAGCAGCCAGCCGGTTATGTAAGGGCCCAGCAGCCACATTGCGAGGGGGTTGAGCAGCAGGAAGGCAATGATGGTGCGCTTGTACCAGCCGGGCGCCTGGCCCAGAAAGTTGTGCGCCAGCGCCGGCAACATGGCTTCAGACATGGTGAAGGTCCTGTTTCTATTAGGGGAAAGTGTGTCGAACAGCCCCCTTGCCTGCCGTTCCGGCAAGGGGGCTGTTCGACATGCTCTCGCTGGCCCGAGGCAAGCTTAAACTACTGCTTCCTTCATGGCTGCCCCGACGCAGGTCTTTGTTTGCCCTACTTTGGAAGCTGCCTGGTAGTCCAAGCGCGTCGCATTTTCAGTATCTTAGGCGAGCTTGCTGAGTAATTGGTTATGGAGTTTGAGTGTCAGCTTGATATAGTCATGCCAATGCAAATAGTCCAAGGTGGTATCTGACTCGAATCGGATTCGTGTCAGGTGCCGGTTGTTACCTACAAGAAAAAGGCCGTATATGTCGCAATACGAGACGCTGCTGGTTGAGCAAGTTGGCAAGGTCGCCCACATCCAGATCAACCGCCCGGAGAAGATCAATGCCATGAACCGCGCGTTCTGGCTGGAGATCATCGACGTTTTCAAGTGGGTTGATGAAACCCCCGAGGTGCGTTGTGCTGTGATATCCGGAGCGGGCAAACACTTCTCTGCGGGGATCGACCTGCAGATGCTTGCCGAAGCCTCAAGTGGCATGGACAAGGACATCGGCCGCAAGGCAGAGGCCATTCGTCGCAACGTGCTGCAGTTGCAAGAGTCCTTCAACGTGATCGATCGCTGCCGCAAGCCGGTCATCGCCGCTATTCACGGCTACTGCATCGGCGGGGCGATTGACCTGATCTCCGCCTGCGACATGCGCTACAGCACCGAGGACGCCAGTTTCTCGATCAAGGAAATCGATATGGGGATGGCCGCAGACGTCGGCACCCTTCAGCGTTTGCCGCGTCTTATCAGCGATGGCATGATGCGGGAGCTGGCCTATACCGGTCGCTTCGTCGATGGTCATGAGGCGGCGCGTATCGGCCTGGTCAATCGTACCTGGAGCGATCACGTCCAGCTGATGGCGGGTGTCATGGAGCTGGCCCAGGAAATTGCTTCCAAGTCGCCGCTCGCTATTCGTGGCACCAAGGAAATGATCCGCTTTGCCCGTGACCACAGTGTGGAAGACGGCCTGAACTACATCGCGACCTGGAACGCCGCAATGCTGCAGTCCGATGACCTCAAGGTTGCGGTCATGGCGCATATGAGCAAGCAGACCCCCGAGTTTGCAGACTGATCGACAACCGCGCTACGCAGGGATGGTGGGAGACTGAATGCCATGTTGACCGGTACCACTTCACTGGATCTTGTCAGGGACGAACTCTTCGCCAGCATGGGTGAAGTGGAAAACCTGTTGCAGCAGTTCCTCGAGGATCGTCAGGACGGCAGCCTGCTGCAGCAGTCCATCGAAGGGCTTCAGCAGTTGCGCGGTACCCTGGCCTTGATAGAGCTCAAGGGCGCTGCATTGCTGCTGGACGAGATGATCAGTCTGGCGATGGATATTCCCGTTCACGACGGGGAAGAGCGCAATGAGCCGCTGTCGTCGTTGTGCGATGCACTGTTTTTGCTGGAGCGCTATCTGGATCAGGCACGCCAGCAGGGGCGTGAACGCCCCGAGTTGCTGCTGCCGATGATCAATCAGATGCGTCAGCACCGGCCGGGTGTCCCCGCGTTGCCTGACAGTCATTTTTATCCGCTGCCGGTGGCCGGCTTGCCAGCCGGGTTCCGCAAGGGTGCAACCGGGCCCGTTGAACCCAAGGTCGCCTGCCGACTGCGCCAGATGTATCAACTGGGTCTGCTGGGGTTGCTGCGCGATGACGGGCTGGCGGCGTCTGTACCGCTGATGCAGCGCGCGCTGGCACGCTTTGAGGGCAGCCTTGCCTCACGCATGGCGACCCTGTGCTGGGTTGCCGGGGCGGCCCTGGAAGCCATTGAGCAAACGCCGCTGAATCTGACCCCCGCGCGCAAGCGCCTGTTCGCGCTGCTGGATCGCGAAATTCGGGGAGCCCTGCTCAATGCCGCCGAGCACCGACTCAATGAAGGGCTTTTGCGCGAGCTGTTGTTTCTCGTTGCACTGGCCGATGCCGGTTGTGATCGTTGCGCCGAAGTGAGCACGGCCTATCAGTTGCCGGATCCCGGCTTTACCGAATACGAGTTGAACCACGCCTTTGCCAAGCTGCATGGTCCCGGCATTGATGTCATGCGCTCTGTGGCCGAAGCGTTGCGGGAAGAGGTTAACGCCCTGAAGGATCTGCTGGATCTGTTGGCGCGCAATGCCGGGGATGCCGAACAGTCACTGGAAAGCCTGTCGTCTGGACTGGAGCGACTATGGAAAACGCTGTCGATGCTTGACCTCAAGGCCGAGTCCGAGGCGATTCACGCCATTTCCGGTCGTCTTGCCGGTTGGCAGCCTGGTGACGTTGCTGTGCTGGAACAGGTCGCCGATGCGGTGTTGCGCGCTGAAACAGCAGTCAATCGACTCGACTCTTCGGCTTTCGCAGGCGATACGGCTGCCGGTGCCGAGGGTGAGTTTGCCGAACCGCTGGAGCTGAAAGAGGCCCGCATCGTTCTGATCGAGGAGTCACAAGCCGGCCTGGCACTGGCGAAACGGTCCATCACGGCGTACATGGAATCCGGTAACGACGCCATGCATTTACTCAACGTGCCGCCCTCGCTGGAGACGGTTCGCGGCGGTCTGCTGTTCCTGGGCATGGGGCGTGCCGCCAGAATTATCAGCATGGCAGCGAACTTCATCCGTGAAACCATGCTTGAGCGCAAGCAGGTACCGACGGATGCGCAATTGGAGGTGCTGGCCGATGCCTTGACCAGTATCGAGTTCTATCTGGAGTCAGCTGAGCGTGCAACGGTAGCCTCAGGCGATGTGCTGGCGCTGGCCGAGGACAGCATGGCTGAGCTGGGATACGCTGTATCGGGGAATATGTCCGAATGAGATCCTTTCGTGTGTTTCAACCCGCCTCGCGCCTGGATGCTGCTGCGCAGCAGCAGGGCGTGGTCGTGGTGTTTTATCAGAATCAATTTGCTATGTACGACGGCAGCTTGCTGCATGACCCGGATCAGGCGTTGTACTTTGGCGATGTGAGCCACCGTTTGCCTCTTGGTCTGGTCGACGGTCGGGCCTGCGAGCTGATTCACCTGAGCGACAGCCTGGACATGCCGGGCCTGAGTTGGCACGGACTGCGCACGCTGGTCGGGCAGGTCGACGATCAGCTGTTTCGTCTGTTGGGCGTCGCCCAGCAACTGAATGCCTGGTATCAGAGTCACCGTTTCTGCGGCTGCTGCGGCGAGCCCATGCAGCCGCGTGAAGAGGAGCGGGCGATGGAGTGCGTGCGCTGTGAGCGGCGCGAGTATCCCAAGCTGGCACCTTGCATCATTGTGCTGATCACCCGTGGCAGTGAGATTCTGCTGGCCCGTTCTCCGCACTTTCCTCCCGGATTTTTCAGTACGCTGGCCGGTTTTATCGAGCCGGGCGAGTCGGTAGAGCAATGCCTGCACCGCGAGGTGAAGGAAGAGGTCAATCTTGAGGTCAGCAACCTTGAGTACCTGGGCAGCCAGAGCTGGCCGTTCCCCAATTCGCTGATGCTGGGTTTCCACGCCGAATATGCAGGTGGCGACATCATCCCTCAGGAGGGCGAGATTGAAGCGGCCCACTGGTGGTCGATAGATGAGTTGCCGAAGATACCGCCGCGCGGCACCATCTCGCGCTGGCTTATTGATTGCTATCTTGCGCGGCAGGCGGGTGTTGAAGCCCCGCCAGTGCCAAGCTGATTCGGGCGAGGAGCCACGATGCAATTTCCGGGATTGGCCCTGATTGCGGCAATCATTGCCGCCGTTCTGGTGCTGCTGACGTTGAGTCAGGGTTGGCGCCTGCGCTGGCTGGCGGGTTGGCTGCGCGGCAATTTGCTGCTGGCAGCGCTGGCACTGGCCGCGGTTCTCGGGCTGGCGGCCTGGGACCTCCAGTCTTTCCGTGTCATTGACGGCAAGGGCACCGCAGGGACCTTGAGTTTTACCCAGGTTGCGCCCCAGCAATACGATGCAGTGATTACGACCTCGGCGGGCGAGCAGCGCGTGCGTCTGGCCGGTGATCTGTGGGAGCTGGAAGTTCAGGTTTTGCGTTGGCAGGGGCTGGCTTCGCTGATTGGTCTGGAAGATGGATATCGACTGCACCGCCTGCTGGGTCGTTATCTTGCCCTTGAGCAGCAGCGCGGGGCCAGTTCTGCGCTGGCGGCGAATCTGAACTCGACGCCGGCCTGGCGTGACCTTTGGCTGTGGCTGGACCGTGCGGGCGGCGCGTCGCTGGTGCATGCGGACGCCTTCGAGGTGCGTTTTGTTCCGCTGGTAGATGGCGCCCGCTTTTCGCTGGAAATCGGGCCGACCGGTTTGACCCCCGAGCCGCTCAATACACAGGCCAAAGCCGCGCTCAAGCGCTTTCAGTAATACCGTTGCGGAAACAAAAAAGGCTGCCCCAGGGCAGCCTTTCTGCTTTATGCCGCAGGTTTATGCGAGCATGCCGCCGTCGACGTTGATCGCAGCGCCAGTGGTGTAGCTTGAGGCGTCGCTGACCAGATACAGCACGGTGCCTGCCATTTCGGTCGGATCCGCTGCACGGGCCAGCGGGATGCGCTGCAGTGCCGGCTTGAGGATAGCGTCGTTGGTGGTCAGGGCGGAGGCGAACTTGGTGTCGGTCAGGCCCGGCAGCAGGGCGTTGCAGCGAATGCCGAACTGAGCGCACTCCTTGGCGAATACCTTGGTCATGTTGATGACTGCTGCCTTGGTGATCGAGTAGATACCCTGCAGCTGACCGGGAACCACACCATTGACGGAGGCTACGTTGAGGATGTTGCCGCCGCCGTTTTCGCGCATCAGTTTGCCCGCTTCAACCGACATGAAGAAGTAGCCGCGGATGTTGACGTCTACGGTCTTCTGGAAGGCGCCCAGATCGGTGTCCAGCACGTTGCCGAAGTAGGGGTTGGCAGCGGCGTTGTTAACCAGGATATCCAGCTTGCCGAACTGCTCGCGAATGGCGGCAACGGTGGCAACGATCTGATCCATGTCGCCGATGTGGCAGGCGAGTGCGGAGGCTTTGCCGCCGGCGGCGACGATGGCGTCGGCAACGGCCTGGCAGTCATCGATCTTGCGGCTGGAGATGATCACGTGCGCACCCTGCTGGGCCAGTAGCTTGGCAATCGCCTCGCCGATACCGCGGCTGGCGCCGGTTACCAGGGCAACTTTGCCGTCGAGGTCGAACAGTTGGGTTTTTTCCATGATGAATCCTTGTTGTCGTGCTGCCCCGGCTCACGAGGCTGTCAGTGGGTGTCGGGCAGTTGCTGATAGCAAGGCTGTCTGCGACACGGCTTGGTCGCCTAATTTAAAGCAGTGGCAGGGTGCGAACAAGAAAACCGCGAATGCATCAGGTCCGGTGTTGGCCGGCCATTGTCTTGATCAATGAGTGTCTGAGGGGGCGAGAGTATCCGGCGCAGAAGGGATGCTGTCTGTTGCCTGCAGGGCGCGCTGGCGAGCCTGCTGCAGCATGTGCAGGGTGACCTTGCGTACTTCTGCCTTGCTTGCCTCTATGTGCGCGGTCAGCAGGTGCTGGGCCTGTTGCAGTTCGCCGGCGCGAATGTGCCGTAGGATTTGCCCATGTTCTTCCCAGGTCTTGTCGAGCCGCTCGGCACGCTCGAAATCCAGTTTGCGAACAACGCGTATGCGCTCGCAGATCTCGGCGTGCAGACGCGTCATCTCGCCGTTGCCGGCGGCTTCCACCAGTTGGCAGTGAAAGTGCTCATCCATGACGAACACCTGCTGGCCGTCACCAGTACGCAGCGCGGGCGCTACGCACCAGGTGTCATGCAGGGTTTTCAGTATGTGCTCTGCTGCCGTGCCGGGCTGGCCGGTGCAAAGACGCCTGAGCGCTTCCATCTCCAGCACGATGCGCAGGTCATAGAGCTCCTCGAAGCGGGTAAAGTCGAAGCTTCTGACCTGCCAGCCACTGCGAAAACGCACCTCCAGATAGCCTTCGCGCTCAAGCTGATAGAGTGCCTGGCGCACCGGTGTGCGGCTGGCGTTCATGCGTGCGGCGATTTCACCCTCGGAAAAGCGGTCACCGGGCAGCAGCCGGAAGGACAGGATGTCCTCCTTGAGCCGCGCGTGGATGCGCTCGGCGAGGTTCTCCCGCCGAGCTGCCGTATTGGATGGCTGGCTCAGTTGCACGGTGTGACCTGCTCAGGCTGCACTGAGGCTGGCAATGAATGCACGCCAGCCGCCAAAGGCGGTAATGTCGCGGGCGTCGGCGAGCGCGGCCGGTTCACAAATAAAGCCCTTCACCCAGCGACCATCTGCCAGCTGCAGGTTGCCAATGCCCAGCGGCGGCGGAATCTCGGCGACGAATTCCCCGAAGCGGGCCAGCGGGATATCCCACAGCTCGACAATAATCTGTGCGCCATCCTGCGCAACCCGCGCCAGACCAGGCTTGGGCGGAACGGTGCCGGGCAGGGCATACAGCCGGTAATCCGGACAGGTCAGGGTTTGTTCGACCAGCACGGCGTCGCGACTGGTCAGCTGGAAGTTCAGCGGCATGCCGGTCAGGTGCGCGCCGACCACCGCTACGCGCACGCTACCCGGCGCTTGAATAGTCTGTTGCGCACCCGGACAGGGCTTGCCGGTTGCGCCCAGTGGCAGTGCCTGGGCTTGCTGCCAGCGTTTGCCCAGCTCGGCCAGGGCGTGATCGTGCCAGGCCGGTGCAATCAGGGTGACGCCGGCGGGCAGGCCGTCTTCGCGCATCCCTGCGGGCAAGGCCAGTGCGCAAAGGTCGGCCAGGTTGGTGAAGTTGGTATAGGTGCCGAACTGGCTGTTGTAGAGTACCGGTTCCTCCGCCATCTCGCTGATCCGGCGAATGGTCGGCGAGGTTGGCACCAGCAGGGCATCAAAGTCGGCCAGGATCAGGTTGATCTGGCGTGACAACTCGGCGCGGATGTATTCGGCCTGATAGGCCTCGCAGGCGCTGTATTTATGACCGCCTTCGACGATGCCGCGTACGACCGGATCCATTTTATCCGGGTCCATATCGCCAACGGCGACAGTGCGTTCGGCCACCCACGAGCCCTGATACAGCTGTGCCGCCAGGTCCGCAAAGGGGCTGAAGTCAATCTCGACCAGCTCTGCGCCAAACGCGCGCCACTTCTCGAGCGCTGCTTCATAGGCTGTCTGCATCTGCGTGTCGTCGAAGAACTCGGGATTGGCCGGTATGGCCAGTTTCGGCCTGACCGGCAAGCCGACCGGCGCGCTACAGGGGTTGGCGCGGCTGTAGGCGTCGCTGGGATCGAAGCCGCCGGCGATGGTGGCGACTGCCTGGGCGTCGGCAACAGTCAGGGCGAATACCGAGATGCAATCGAGGGTTCGGCAGGCCGGTACCAGTCCGGTATTGGACAGCCAGCCGCGGGTCGGTTTGAGACCGACGATATTGTTGAAGCCTGCCGGCACGCGGCCGGACCCGGCGGTGTCGGTGCCGAGCGCAAAGGGTACCAGGCCACGGGCGACCACACTGGCCGAGCCGGAGCTGGAGCCGCCGCTGACGTAATCGGCGTTGAAGCTGTTGCTGACGGCGCCATACGGGGAACGGGTGCCGACCAGGCCGGTGGCGAATTGGTCCAGATTGGTCTTGCCAATCAGAATGGCTCCTGCCGCGCGCAGGCGGGCAACGACGGTGGCATCGGCACTAGCCTGGTGAGCGAAGGCCGGGCAGGCGGCAGTGGTGTCCCAGCCAGCTGCGTCGATGTTGTCCTTTACCGCGAAGGGGACGCCGTACAGTGGCAGCGATGCGACGTTGCCTTCTACCTGTTGCAGGCGCTCATCCAGAGCGGCTAACTGCTCGTTGAGCTGGGCCTCGCTGGCAAGGCTGATCCAGGCGTTATCGTCGGTGCTCAGCTCGTTGCGCAGGGCACCGAGCACTGCTGCAGGAGCGAGACCTTCCTGTTGATATGCCTGTTGCCAGTCGCAGAGGGTAAAGCCGAGGGTCTGTTGTGTCATGTCTGAATACCATCTTGGATACAAGTTGGTATTTACAGAGCAATCGTCGTGCCTGTTTGTTATTTATCAATAAAAACAGAGGTTTATGTTGTTTTTTTGAGTTTTTGGTCAGGGGGCAGGCGAAGAAGTGAGGATTGCTGGTGCAGGTCTGCAGTACGAAGTGCAATTGTGGTGCAGGGACCGGCAGGTGCCAATGAGCGGCGGCCTGCCGGTCTGCATGGGATCAGGCCGGGAACAGTTCGCCCAGCTTGAGTGCCAGCATCATGTCGCCTTCGGCGCGCAGTTTGCCGCCCATGAAGGCCTGCATGCCGTCGGTTTCACCGGTCATCACGCCGACCAGGGTTTCCTTGTCCATGATCAGGGTCACGTTCGGATCGGCGGCTTCGCCCTGAGCTACAGCGCAGCTGCCGTCCTTGACGGTCACGTTGAAGTTCTCGTCGTCGGTGATGTTGAACTGGAATACCAGATCCAGACCGGCTGCAGCGGCTGAGTTGAACTTGGATTCCATTTGGCTGGTGATTTCTGCAACGGTAGTCATTGGTGGTTCCTTTGCTAGGTAATGCAGGGCGCGGGATGCGCACTGCGACTCATCTGAAGCTGATCCACTCGGGTTGGCGGTGAATCTCAAGATGTGCCTGGCTGTTGAAGTAGGCCAGACTCAGCTTGTCTGCACGGTACTGCAGGCGGCTTACAGAGGTATTCACGATTTGCCAGTTCAGCTCAAAGGCGCTGGTGGCCGGCATTTGCGTGATCAGTTGCAGGGCGGCGGTAATGGTGCCGCCCGATGCGAATACGGCGATGTTCTGGCCGCTGCCGCGGTTGTCATCGATAACCCGGCGCAGGCCTGTGCCAACCTGCTCGACATAGCTTTGCCAGGACGGACAGCCCGGGCGCTCGCGGGTGTCGGTGATCCAGAGTGTCACGGCGTGACTGAATACGCGCTGAAACTCCTTGCGGAACTGTCCTGCGTTCTTCAGGTAGTGCTCGGCGTCGGGGATGGCTTCGAGCACCTGCGGCAGGTAGCTTTCAAGCACCTGGTCAGAGTGGTATTCGTTAAAGCTGGCGTCGCTCTGGACCGCGAGGGAGGGCTGATTCATCGCGTCGAGCGCGTGGCGGGCGGTATCGATCTGGCGTTGCAGGGTGCCGGCGTAGCAGGCATCAAACTGCAGGCCGAGCGCGCCGAAATGTTCGCCGCACAGCTGTGACTGGCGGATGCCGAGGGGGGACAGAACGTCGTAGTTGGCTGCGCCAAGTGATGCCTGTCCGTGCCTGATCAGATAGATACTGCCCACAATCCGCCGCCTTGTAATGTTATGTAGACGGAGGTTAGGGGCAAGCTCGCGAAGCTGTCAACCAAAAATCATACGGGCGTTTGAATTTTCCCCGGACAGCCTGCGCCCATGCCCTGATGATCCTGTATGCTTGCTGTGCTTAGCGGGTTGTGCAGAGACGGGAGAACACTGTGGAATGGTTTGATCAATATGTCTATTTTCTTGCCAAGGCCCTGACGGTGCTGGTGGTAGTGGCGCTGATTCTGGCGATGATTGCTGCCGGCAAGGCGCGCAGCAAGCGTACCGAGGGCACACTGAGTGTGACTCGCCTGAACGACCGTCTGCAGCGTATGCACGAGCAGCTTGGGCTGATGGTGCTCAGCAAGGGCGCTCGCAAGGCCCGGCAGAAGCAGCTCAAGCAGGAGGCGAAGGCCCGCGACAAGGATGCAGCCCAGGATGAGCGCGGGCGCGTTTATGTGCTCAACTTTCATGGCGACATCAAGGCCAGTGCGCTGGAAAACCTGCGCCATGAAGTGACGGCGGTGCTGGAGCTGGCGCGCCCGCAGGATGAGGTCGTTGTTCGCCTGGAAAGTGGTGGCGGCATGGTGCATGCGTACGGGCTTGCGTCATCGCAGCTGGTGCGTGTGCGCGAGGCGGGTATCCCGCTGACCATCTCCGTCGACAAGGTGGCAGCCAGTGGCGGCTATATGATGGCCTGTATCGCTGATCGGATTCTGGCGGCACCCTTCGCCATGCTGGGCTCGATCGGCGTTGTCGCGCAGTTGCCCAACTTCAATCGATTGCTGAAAAAGCACGATATTGATTTTGAAATGCTGACTGCGGGGGAGTACAAGCGCACACTGACGGTATTTGGCGAGAACAGTGACAAGGCGCGGGAAAAGTTTCAGGATGACCTGGAAAACATTCACCGCCTGTTCAAGCAGTTTGTTGCGCGCTATCGCCCAAGCCTGGACATTGAGACGGTCGCCACAGGTGAGGTCTGGTTCGGCAGCGAGGCCTTGCTGCGCGGGCTGGCCGACGAGATCAAGACCAGTGACCAGTACCTGTGTGAGCGGGTCAGGCAGGCTGATGTATTTGAGGTGCAGTTTGAGCAGCGCAAGCGCCTGCAGGACCGGTTGTCCGGCGGGCTGGCCCAGGCGGCGGACCGACTGTTGCTGACCTGGGTGTCGCGCTTCAACAATCAACGTTTCTGGTAGGAGTGGATATGTCTGAATTCAAGGCGCTGGTGGTGTCGGAGCAGGACGGCCGGTATGTCACCGAGATCAAGCAACGGCATGTGGATGAGCTGCCTGCAGGGGATGTGCTCATTCGTGTGCGCTACTCCTCCCTGAACTACAAGGACGCGCTCTCGGCCACCGGTAACAAGGGTGTGACGCGGAACTTCCCCCACACCCCGGGTATTGATGCGGCCGGTGTGGTGGAGGCCAGCTCGGTGCCTGAATTGGCAGTCGGTGATGAGGTAATCGTCACCGGCTACGACCTCGGCATGAATACCGCTGGCGGCTTTGGTCAATACATCCGCGTGCCGGCCGGCTGGGTGATCAAGCGTCCGGAAGGGCTGTCGCTGCGTGACAGCATGGTGCTGGGTACTGCCGGCCTGACGGCGGCGCTGTGTATCGACAAGCTGGAGCAGGCGGGCCTGACGCCGGGGCAGGGCCCGGTGCTGGTAACCGGCGCCACCGGTGGTGTAGGCAGCATTGCGGTGGCCATGCTGGCATCTCTGGGTTACGAGGTGGCAGCCTCGACCGGCAAGGTTGATCAGGTGGATATGCTCAAGAGCCTGGGTGCCAGCCAGATCGTTGATCGCGCTGCGCTGGCGGCGGGTGTCGAGAAAATGTTGCTCAAGGAACAGTGGGCTGGCGCGGTGGATACCGTCGGTGGCGACATTCTGTTCAATGTGGTCAAGTCACTGCGTTATGGCGCCAGTGTTGCGACCTGCGGAATGACCGCTGGCGGTGGGTTTGCAGCCAGTGTGTTCCCGTTCATTTTGCGCAATGTGAACCTGCTGGGCGTCGACTCGGTAGAGCTGCCGCTGGTGGTCAAGGCCTCGATGTGGGATCGGTTGTCACTGCAATGGAAGACCGATCTGCACAATCTTGAGCGCGAGGTGACGCTGGAGCAGTTGCCCGCCGAGATCGAGCGCATTCTGGCCGGCAAGATGATCGGTCGGGTAGTCGTTAATCTGGGCTGATCGGCAGCCCTGCAGCAGGCACAAAAAAGGGCCGGTGTCAAGTCTTTTATGCGGCTCACGCAAAACTTGAAACTGTATATGAGACAGCAGGTTAGCTCGTTCTTAGGCTGCTTTGCAGAGGTGCGACTTCGTGGTCTAGGAGCCACATAGGAGCGTCGCAGTGGCAAGCCATGTCGCGTTGCATCGGTATCGAAAACCGATGGACATTGCGAACAGCAGGTTGTCAGCATAGCCCAGTTCTTCACATCCCAGCTTGACCCATGGCTTGACTCCCAAACTCTTTCATAGAATAATTGATGTCATATTTTTTAACTGACATCGTGTTTTATGGCATCAGAAACCATTCCAAGACCGGAGCAAGTTCGTGCCGCGCGCAGCTTGCTCGGCTGGTCGCAGCAAGATCTCGCCGCCAAGGCAGGGGTTGCAATCTCCACGATCGCTGACTTCGAACGCGGGCAGCGCAGTCCTATACCAAACAACGCGCTTGCCATCCGTCAAGCGTTGGAAGCGGCGGGTGTGCTATTTACCGAGACAGGCGTTAGTCATGGCTTTCATTGGACGTTCATGACTGAGCGCGGGACGAGTGGCTTGATCGTCACTTTTACCCCCGAAGCGGCCGGGCCAGTGATCGACTTTGCGTCAATCTTTGGCAAAGTCGAGCCTCCAAAGGTTTCGATCGACACAATCCAGTGCGCAACGCCAGAACTCAGGAACAAGGTCCACGATTACGTCGATCGGCATGCGGCTAAAACGCCACATCTGTTCCGCTTGCGCAAGATGCTCGACGACATGCCTGACGGGGAGTTCTTCCTGCTCCTGCCAACGCCGCCGTCCTCAACGGCTGAGCAATTTCGCTATGAGCAGGTACTGCACCAGCTCAATCATCCGCAAGAGCAACCTCTAGATGAACACTTGCAGGTCTTCGGGCGCTTGCTTGAGAAATATGACTTGTGCATGCCTCGAACCGACAAACATTTCAACATCGGCAATGCCAAGAAGGCAGACAGAACTTGTCGATTTTGTGGCAACTCAAGGAAGACTGGAGCACAATTCAATAAGGAGGCCCATGCCATTCCAGCCGCACTGGGCAACAAGTACCTCAAGCTCGCTGACGAATGTGACGATTGCAATCAGTATTTCGGAGACAAGATCGAGCCCACCCTTGTCGAGCTTCTCAATATCCAGCGGGTGTTTCTCGGCATTGAAGCTCGCGGGTCATTGCCTACTGTTAAATTCCCAGGGGGCAGGCTGTTCCGTGATGGCAACAACGACAAGATGATGGTCGTTGTATCCGAGAAAATCTCTGAGGATGCTTCCGGCGTACTGACTGCGCAACTAGGAACGGGAAAACCCATAGTCCCACAGAGTTTCTACCGCGCTCTGAGCAAGATCGCCCTATCTGTTATTCCAGAACAAGAACTTCCTGCACTGGCGAAAACGATCCGTTGGGTACGCTATGGCGAATCTTCCGAAGCTCCTTTGCCGAAGATAGCCGCTGCAGTGGTAATGCTCCCTCCCGACCCATCGGCCCAGATCACTTTGTACATCCGCAAGGAGCCTCATTCGAAGATGCCCCATGTCTTGTGTGAATTCCGACTGGGGTGCTACATGTACGTCTATGCCCTGCCTTTCTCCGAGAGAGATGATGGAAACCTTTTGGGATTCTTCGAGGAAGAGGAATTCAAGCAAACTTTTCGGCACTACGCATCGGTGCCCTCGTGGAGTCAACAGGACTACAGCGGAAACCAGGAAATCCAGGTGCTCCAAAGTATTAGACTGCAACCGAGCAACGCGCCTATTGATGGGCAACCATCCTGATCGCTGATTGCCTAAGCTGCTCTCGTGTCATTCCCTCACTTTGAGAGCCGCTTGAAGTTTCGATCCCCCGCCATGAACGCCTCCAGCATGTGCGGGATCAGCGTCGTGGCATCAACCGCCTCGCCATACGCCTGCGCATGCAGTGCGGCGTAGCGGTCGAGATCGGCTTTCAAGCTGGCCGGGCAGGCGAAGGTCAGCTTCACGCTCTCGATCTTGGGCAGCGGCCCCAGCCGTAGTTTCCTGGTTGTGCTCATCGTGAAGTCCCCTTGATGAAGAACAGCGGCTGATAGGGCCGCAGCACCAGATCACGGTTCACGATGATGCGCACCGGCAAGCCGGGGCGGCTGGTCAGCGTGGGCTGGATGTTGAGGTTGCGCCGGGTCACTTCCTGGCCGACCTGGTTCACGGTGTCCTGCAGGCTGTCGCGCCCGGCGATGATGACGCGATCACCGTCCTGGCGGTTCTCGGGTGCGGCCAGTTCGGCACCGACGCCCAGCAGCGTGGTCAGCACGGCACCGGCAAAGATCCGATCCCAATGCCAGTCCACATCGTCTTCCAGACCCGCATAACCTGCCGGGTCGGTGCCGATCAGGTTGTCGAGCGTGAGCGAAGACGTATCCGGCAGGATGATGCGGTTCCACACCACCTGCACGCGGCTCTGGCCATAGCTGACCTGGCTGTTGTACTTGCCCAAGATGCGCGAACCCTGCGGGATCAGCAGGAACTTGCCAGTGGCCGTGTCGTAGATCGGTTCCGTCACCGTGGCGATCACATCGCCCGGCAGGTCGGACTTGATGCCCGTGACCAGTGCCCCAGCAATGACCGTTCCAACCATCACTTGATACGGCGAGGTGGGTATTTGCAGGTTGCCGGAGTTACGGGTTTCCGTAGAACCGCCTGTCAGGAACGCCTCTTTCTGGTCTTGCCGGTTCTGCACGGCAGTCGGATCAGCAGGCTGGGCCGCCGTCGAGGCCGGGCCAGCGGCCAGGGGATCGAAAGCGGCATTGGCAGCGAAGCCCGGTGCGGCGGCGACCTGCGACTGCGCCACGGGCGCAGCCTGCGGGGAGCCAGTGCGAAAGAACACCGATGAAGCTGCCGCCGCTTCTTCTTCCTTGCGCAGCGCATCGTTGGGGTCGTAGCCGGGCGCGGCATAGGTGGCGGCGACCGGCTGCTGCGAGTTCACGATGGCTGGCCCCAGGTCGCCAGGCAAAGGAGGCCCCAGTTCCGGCACGTCGGGCGGCAGCGGTGGCAGCTTGGAATAGTCCGTTGGCAGCGCATCCAGTCCCTCCGACTTGGACACGCGATCCACGTTGTACAGCTCGGTGGATTCACCCGCGCCGCGTTGCTGCGGCTGCAGCGACCAGATCAGTGCGCCCATCACGCCAACCGACAAGCAGCCGGCGAGGATCGCCAGCGTGCGCCGGTTCAGGCGCGTGACCGGGCGCGGTTGGGCGCGCAGCGCCACCGCCTCGGGAGCCACCTTGTCCGCCTGAGGCGTGGCAAGGTCGGGAATGTCATCCTGGCTCATACTCAGTTCCTCCCGGCAATGCCATCCGTGCGCTCGATGCGCACCACGTCGCCCTTGTCGGCGCCCAGGCGAAGTTCGGCCGCACCGAACAGGCGATCCACGATGTAGTACGGCGAGCGGAAGCGATAGTTCACCAGTTGCCCATCCCCCTGCGCACCGATGACGAACAGTGGGGGCAGTTCGCCCTGGGCGATGCCTGCCGGGAACTGGATATAGACCTTCTCTCCATCATCGAAGGCGCGCAGCGGCTTCCACGGTGGATTGCTGCCGCTGATTGCATAGCGAAATCGGATGTTCTCCAACGACAGGCCCGCATCGACCGGCGCGGCCGCGTTGGCGGCTTGCGCCTGGCGCTGCAAGGCCAGCATCCGATCCTTGGGATAGTCCCAGGACACCGACGCCATCCATGCCTTGTCGGTCGAGGTCAGTTCCAGCAGGTACGTCCTGCGGCTGGTCGTGATGACCAGATTGGTCTTCAAGCCGGAACGAATAGGCTTGACCAGCACATTGACGCGCAAATCGGCCCCGCTGCCGCTGGAGGTGTCACCCACGATCCAGCGCACCGTGTCGCCCGCAGCGACCGTCACCAGTTCCTCGCCGGGTTGGAGCGCGATCACCGTCACGCGACCCACCGACGCATAGACCTGGTACAGCGCGCCATCGGTGAAGGGCCAGACCTGAATCGCATTGACGTAGCCCTCGCGGGTCGGCGCGATCCGTGCCTCGGCATTGGCGCGGGAGACGCGCACCTTCTCGTCAGCAGGCTCCAGTGCCGCCGGGGCCGCATCCACGTCCGGCAGCGGCTTCAACTGCGCGGGCAATGCCAACGGTTCGGGCACGGCCACCACTTCGATGGGTTTGGGCGGCTCGGGCAATGGCTGCGCTTGCACCGGTTCATCGAGCGAGATCACCGGCGGCGGCTTGCCCTGCGTGGCGCAGCCCGCAAACAGGACAGTCGATGCCAGCAAGATCACCGGCAATGCGGCTTTACGGAAATGTGCATTCATGGTTTGGCTCCTTCAGAAGAATCCAGTTCACGGCTCCACGACAGGCCATTGACGTAGATGCCCAGCGGGTTGCGGCGCAGGCGTTCTTCGGTGCGCGGGGTCTGCTGCACGATGGACACCACCGCCGTCCATCGCTCCAGCCCGGCAGCCGCGCCATTGACGTAGCGGCGTTCCGTCCAGCGCACGTTGAACGACGCCTCACTGGCGCGAACCACACTGGTGATCTGCACCGTCACCGACTCCTTGCCGATACGGGCAAACGGGTCATTCACCCGCGCATAGTCGTTGAGCACCGCCGCGCCCCGATCGGTGGTGTAGTCGTAGGCATCGAGCCAGTTCTGGCGCACGACGATGGGGTCGATGGACAGCGAGCGCACCAGCGTCACGAAGCGCGCGATGTGGTGCGCCGTCTGCGCATCGGTGGGTCGGTACGGCGTGGCCGCTTCGCCCACGGTGCGCACTTGGCCGGACTGATCGACCTCGATGACATAGGGCGTGACGATGGATTGTGCTGAGCGCCACACCAGGCCACCGGCCATCAGCAGCGCGAGCACCAGGCAGCCAAAGGCCATCAGCCGCCAGTTCTTGGCCTGCACGCGGGCCGAGCCGATGCGCTCGTCCCACACCTGGGCAGCGGCTTGATACGGAGTGGCAGGCTGCGGCGTATCGGCATAGCGCACCTGCGGTCGTTTGAATCGCATGGAGTTCTCCTTGAAAGTCAGCTATCGGGTCATTCATCGGGGCGCAGGCTCGGGCCTTGGCCCGAACCGCCGCCGTCGCCACCGCGCAGCGTGTGCGCGGCCGTGGTGGTGGCCTGGGTGAGTTGTTGGCGACGTTGCAGGCGCTTGGCCCAGCCGGGTTGTTCCTGCTTCTGCGCGTTGGCATCGCCAGCGGCGGTTTGCCCGGAACCGGCAGTGCTACCGCCTGCGCCGCCATCGGCGCCAGAGCCTTGCCAGCCTGCTTTGAATGGCGCGGCCGCCTTGGCTGCCGCCGCTTTGATGCCTGCACCAGCGCGCTGACCAGCGGTCTGTGCGCCGCCCTTGGCGACATTGCCCAGCCCTGCCATCGCGCCTTTGGCTCCGCCGCCCGCAGCGGCGGAACCGGCCTGAAAGGCCGACTTCGCGCTGCCAGCCGCCGAGGTTGCGGCCCGCGCGCCAGCCCCGGCGAGCTTGGCGGCAGCCGGTGCCATGCGCGCCCCGGCCATCACCGCACCGCCCACGCCGGTGGCCGCAGCACCTACGGCAACCGCCGCGCCTGCGGCACCAATCGCAGCACCGGCCATCGCGCCTGCGCCAAGCTGCGGTGCGCCGGAGACCAGCCCGGTGGCGATACCCGGCCCGAAGATTCCCAGCGCCAGCAGCGTGAGCGAGGCCAGCATGATGACCACCGCATGGTCGATGGACGGCTCGGCCGGATGTACCTGGAACTCGGCAAACAGGCCCGAGCCAATGCCGACGATAACGGCCAGCACCAGCACCTTGATGCCCGAGGACACTACGTTGCCCAGCACCTTTTCGGCGAGAAAGCTGGTCTTGTTCCACAGCGCGAACGGCACCAGTACGAAGCCCGCGAGCGTGGTCAGCTTGAACTCGATCAAGGTGATGAAAAGCTGGATCGCCAGCACGAAGAAACACAGGATCACCACCGCCCAGGCCAGGAACATGACCACGATGGGCGTCATGTTCACGAACACCTCGGGGAAGCCCGCCATGTCACTGATCTGCTCAAGGATCGGCGCTGCCGCGTCGATGCCGGTCTTGGCCAGGCGTCCCGGTTGCAGGAATTCGCCCATGCTCATCGTCGAGCCGCTGGCCGTCAGGCCCAGGCCCGCGAACGAGCGGAAGACGATGCTGGCCAGCCAGTTGAAGTTATTGATGATGTAGGCGAAGGCACCGACGTACAGCACCTTGCGCAGCAGCTTGGCGATCACTTCATCGCCCTGGCCGGTGGCATGGCTCATCGCCCAGTACAGCCCGGCGATGGTCATGTCGATGACGATCAGCGTGGCGGTGAGGAACGCGACTTCGCCCTGCAGCAGCCCAAAACCCGAGTCGATGTAGCGCGAGAAGGTGTCGAGGAAGCGGTCGATGACCGTCACGTCGTTCATGGCAGCCCCTGTCAGTTGCCGTAGAAATCCACGCGCTGCGGCGTGTATGGCGTGCCATCGCCCAGGAATCGGCGCGTTACTTCACGGCCGCGCTCGACAGCCGCTGCTTGGCGTGCCAGTTCCAGCGCGGCGGCGCGTTCCTGCGTGATCTGGAGCTGCTGCGCCTGGATCGACTGCTTGGCCTGTAAGGCCAGAAGCTGGTTGGTCGCCTGCATGGCTTGCAGCGCGCCGGTGGCGGACTGACTCTGGCTGACCAGATCTGAGAGTGCGCTTTCGTCTTGCGCCAGGTTCTGCGACACCTGCGCCTGCATCCGCATTGCGGTATGCAGGCCATTCAAGGTGTTCTTCCAGCGCTCCTGCGCATCGCGCAGCATCTGGTCGCCGCTGACGGTCGCGGCGTACTGCTCCGGGTACAGCCGGGCGAAGGTGGCATCCATGCTCTGCACGTCGTAGGCCAGGCCGCGAGCCTCGGCGATCAGGCGTTCGGTCGTGGCGAGCGTCGAGCGCAGGCGATTGACGATGTTGAAGTCCAGCTTCTCCAGATTGCGGGCCTGGTTCATCAGCATCTGTGCTTCGTTCTGAAGCTGGTTGATCTGGTTGTTGATCTGCTCCAGCGTGCGCACGGCGGTCAGCGTGTTTTGCACGAAGTTCGACGGATCGAACACCGTCAGCGCGGACGCAGGCTGAACGGCTAGCAGCGATGCCGACAGCACGGCGGCGAGTGAGACGGACAGCAAACGGGGTTGGGTCTTCATGGTCAAACCTCCAGGGGTTGAGAAGCGAGGAAGGACGCTGCCGCCGGCGAGGACGGCAGCAGATCAGCGGCCCAATCGAGGCCACGATGGCGCAACCAGGCACCGGCGAAGCCCGGTGTGCCTGCGTCCAGCAGCACGCGATCCATGTCGCGTTGGTCTTGCGGGGTGGAAGCCCCGGCAAAGGCCAGCGTGGCTGGCCCCAGGTCGAGGTCGAACAGGCGATTGCCCAGGCGAGATTGGTAGTAGTAGTCGCGCTTGGGCTGCGCGGTCGCCACGATCTCGATCTGGCGCGCGTTCAGCCCGAAGCCCTCGTAGATCGTGCGGATCTGCGGCTCGGCCGCCTGCGGGTTGGGCAAAAAAATCCGACTGGCGCAGCTTTCGATCACCGCCGGGGCAATGCTCGAATCCTTGATGTCGGCCAGCGACTGCGTGGCGAAGATGACGCCGACATTCTTCTTGCGCAGTGTCTTGAGCCATTGGCGGATGCGGGCGGCGAACACCGGGTCATCAAGAAACAACCAGGCTTCATCGAGGATCAGCAGCGTGGGCGCGCCGTCGAAGCGTTCATCGAAGCGGGCGAACAGGTAGCCCAGCACGGCCAGCACCGCCGCCTTGCTGTGCATGAGTTCTTCCATCTCGAAGCACTGCACGGAACCCGAGCCAAGGCGATCCGAATCCGCGTCCAGCAGCTTGCCGTGGGCGCCGCCCAGCACATAGGGCGCGAGCGCCTGGCGCAGTGCGTTCGATTGCAACAGCACCGACAGGCCCGTCATCGAGCGCTGTTCGACGGGCGCACCGGCAAGGCTGCCGAGTGCCGACCAGATCGCCGCCTTCTCGTCCGGGCCGATGGCGACGCCTTCGTGCAGCAAGCGGCCTTCCAGCCATTCGGCGGCCCAGGTGCGGTAGCCCTCCTGATTGATGCGGGCCAGCGGCTGGAAAGCAATTGCGCCATCGTTGCCCAGGTCGTAGTGCTCACCGCCCAGCCCGAGGATGGTGGCGCGCATCGAGCGGCCCATGTCGAAGGCGAAGATGCGCGAGCCGGGATAGCGGCGAAACTGCATTGCCAGCGTCGCGAGCAACACCGACTTGCCCATGCCGGTCGGCCCGGCCACCAGCGTGTGGCCCACATCGCCGATGTGCGTCACCAGCCGGAACGGCGTCGCGCCATCGGTGCGGGTGACGATCAGCGGCGGGCCATCCAGATGCGCGTTCCTCTCCGGACCGGCCCACACGGCGGACAGTGGCATCATGTGCGCCAGGTTCAGCGTCGAGACGATGGGCTGGCGCACGTTGGCATAGGCGTTGCCAGGGATCGACGACAGCCAGGCATCCACTGCGTTCAAGGTCTCGGGGATGGTGACGAAGCCGCGCCCCTGGATGACGCGCTCCACCATGCGCAGCTTCTCGTCGGCCACAGCGGAATCGGCATCCATGACGGTGACGGTGGCCGTCAGGTAGCCGAAAGCCACCTGATCGCTGCCCAGCTCCTGCAAGGCCGCATCGGCGTCGGCCGCCTTGTTGTTGGCGTCGGTATCGACCAGCGGGCTTTCCTGCTGGAAGATGGTTTCGCGCAGCAGCGCGACGACGTTCTTGCGCTTGGCGAACCACTGGCGGCGCAGGCGGCCCAGTTCCTTTTCTGCCTCGGCTTTGTCCAGGCATAGAAAGCGCGTGCTCCAGCGGTAGCCAAAGCCCAGGCGGTTTAGGTCGTCCAGAATCCCCGGCCAAGTCGAAGTCGGAAAGCCCCGCACCGACACCACGCGCAGGTGCTGGTCGCCCAGCATGGGTGCCAGACCACCGACCAACGGCGAGTCAGTTAGCAACGCGTCGATGTGGAATGGCACATCGGGCACGCCGACGCGGTAGCGCCGCGTGGACACCGTGGCGTGCAGGTAGGTCAGTGTCTGCGCGTCATCCAGCCAGGCAATCTCCGGCATCACGCCGTCGAGCAGGTCGAACACGCGATCCGTTTCAGCTACGAAGGCTTCCAGCCGACCCTGCCAGTCCACGCCGTCGCCCGGCGCGTTCTCGTAGAGCATCTTGGCTGCGCGGGCGCGGGATTCTTCTGGTGGCAGGTAGGCCAGCGTCAGGTGATAGGCGCTCTCGTAGTGGTGGCCGGATTCCTCGAAGGCTGCACGGCGTTCTTCCTCCACCAGCCAGGACAACGGCTCGGGGAAATCGGAACGTGGATAGCCCGCCGCTGCGCAGCGCTCGGCTTCGATGAACAAGGCCCAGCCCGATCCCAGGCGGCGCAGTGCGTTGTTCAGCCGCGCCGACGTGGCAATCAGCTCGCCTTGCGTGGCGCTGTCCAGATCCGGCCCACGAAAGCGTGCCGTGCGCTGGAACGAGCCATCCTTGTTCAGCACCACGCCCGGCGCGATCAGCCCGGCCCAGGGCAACCAGTCGGCCAGCAGCGCGGGCCGCTGGCGGTATTCGGCAAGGTTCAACATGTCGGCTTCTCCCTATGCGTCCAGCAGCGGCTTGTGCTTGATGTGCCGGGCGAAGACCTGCATGAACTGCGGATCGACGCGCGC